>ERZ791716.227-NODE-227-length-35154-cov-2.473062_pt1 | contig 35154 bp, 25 predicted proteins | sample MGYA00510049_ERZ791716 | MGnify/ENA primary metagenome ERZ791716 (study PRJEB30046, sample SAMN00715135) | human gut metagenome | study: EMG produced TPA metagenomics assembly of the A metagenome-wide association study of gut microbiota in type 2... | reverse complement strand
CCTCTGTTCCTGAAAATGCCTGTTCACACATATAACCTGCCTTCCTAAGTACCTCGCAAAGAAGGTTATTAATATTTATATCATCCTCTACAATTAGTATATTAGGCATAATTTTTACTCCTGTATTTCCAATATTTTATGTCATCAACATATTAATGTTATTATGAGTATATCATGCAATTATAAAATTTACAAACTTATTTTTTTATTTGTTTTAACAATTTACATGCAAATGCTATTTTTATTTTACTTTTTAGTAATAAATTTTAACTTGACGTAACAGCTTATATTTATTATACTCTAAGTATAGTATGAATCATACAGAAATGGAGGAGTTTCATGGATAACTATACACCAGATCCTTTTAACGATAATTCAGGCAACAACCAGAATAATAATCAGAATAATAGTAATAATACTTCCGGCAACGGAACTTACGGCAGCTATAATGATACATATGATGCCAATTACAGACCATCAGATGACTATTCAAACAATAGTTCAACATCCGATAATTCTGACGGCAATAATTCTTCTGACAACAATTATTACAATAACAATTCCGGCAGCAATAATTCCAATAACAACAATTATGGCAACGGATATAATAATTATTATAACAACAATGGCAATTCCGGTTACAATAATGGCTATAACAGCTATGGTAATAACAACAGCTACAATAATGGCTATAATAACGGCTACAGCAACAACAATGGTTACAATAACGGCTATAATAACGGCTACGGCAACAACAACGGCTATAATAACGGCTACGGCAACAACAATGGTTACAATAATGGTTATAGAAACAATGGCTATAATAACTACAATAATCAGTACGGAAACCAGTATAACAACGGATATAATCAATATAATAACGGATATAACCGTCCGCCATATCCATCAAGCCAGAATGCACCATCTTTTGGCACATGGCTTACTCTGAGTATATTGTGTGCCGTATTTTTAAATAAAATATGTGGTGTAATCGGAATAATATTTATTATCATGGGTAACAACGCTTTCAAAATCGGAAACTTTGATGATTATGAAAAACAGCTCAAAAGATGTAAGATTGCTCTTCTGGTAGGTCTTATCCTCGGAATCTTAACAATCGTATTTTATGTTTTTGCTTTCATTAATACATCAGATGGCATGTCTATGTATTATTAATCATTGAAATTAAATATATTAATTCATTGAAAACAAAGGCACAGCTTACAGAAAAACTTCTGTCGGCTGTGCCTTAACTTTTTGTTCTAAACTTTTTTGCTTCAAACTTTTGTGTTTTTAATACGTTTTCTCTTTGCGGACAACTGTTGCACCGACAAGTGAACCGGCACTTATAAACATAACAGCAAGCCAGAATATAAGATTGCTGTTGTCACCTGTTTCCGGAACTGTCTGTACAGGAGCAGGAGTATTATTCGAGATGTCAGCAGGAATTTTCTCAATTTTCTCAATTACAGTATTCTCATTGCGTTTGTAACCGCAAACCGAACACTCCTCATGTTTAAGTCCTGTTGCTGTTTCAGTTGCTTCTTTGTCAACTTTCCATTCAAAAGTATGCTCTGCCAAATCTTTTACACTTCCGCTCTTATCAGTACATGAAGCATCACTACATTCATGCCAGTGATTTGTTTCGTCATTGTTCCACTCACCGTATGTATGTGTATGAGCAGGAGCTTCATCAACTGTTACCCTCAAATTAAAATCAACTGACTGACCGCTGCCGCAGTCATAAGTATAAGTAACAGATTTTGCATTTTCATTAACGGTTAATACATTACCGCTTACCGTTCCGCCTTTCCAGTTGCTTGCTTTGCTCACATCAAAGCTTCCCGGCAAATCAGAAAGATTGATTCTACGGTCAGAATCGGCTGTAATATTATAAATATTATACTTACCGCTAAAACCATTTATTAAAGTATTATTACTTAAATCTAACGATGTAAGCTTATTATCGTTACAACGAAGCACCTCAAGGTTTGTATTATTGCTCAAATCCAATGCTGTCAACTTATTGGAAAAACACTCAAGGCTTTTTAATGCCGTATTTTTACTTAAATCCAATGAAGTTAATTCATTATCACCACACAAAAGATTAGTAAGAGCTGTATTTTTACTTAAATCTAATTCTGTCAATTTGTTTTTATAACAAGAAAGATTTTTTAATGCCGTATTTTTACTTAAATCTATAGATGTAATCTCATTGTGCCAAAACTCAAGATACGTAAGCTCTGTGTTATTGCTTACATCAAGTTTTGTAAGTTTGTTGCCTTCATTGCTTCCGCAGCTAAGATAAGTAAGTGCTGTGTTTTTACTTACATCTAATTCAGACAACTGATTACTTCCGCAGTCAATCCTTGTAAGAGCTGTATTGTTATTTACATTCAACTCTGTCAGTTGATTATACGAACAGCTAAGTTCTGTAAGGGCTGTGTTTTTGCTTACATTCAATTCCTTTAATTGATTGTTTGCACAAGCAAGATAAGTAAGAGCTGTATCTTTACTTATATCCAATTCTTTCAGTTGGTTATTTGTTACGGTAAGTTGACCAAGAGCTGTATTGTTACCCAAATCCAATTCCGTAAGCTCGTTATTTGGGCAGTAAAGCTCTGTCAATGCTGTATTTTTACTAACATCAAGCTTTGAAATTTTATTATGACCGCATTGAAGCCTTGTCAATGAAGTAAAATACTCAATTCCTTTCAGGTCAGTTACATCTCCGCCTTTCGATGAGTCCCCGTTTATTGAAATACTCCTAATATTTGATATTTCTGTGTCACTTAAAACGCCATCGTTATTTTTATCATATTCCGCAACTTTCTCCCTGAACAAGGCGTCCGGAAAATTTGTTTCGTTAATCGCAACGCCGTTTTCTGTGGCAGAAGCCGTTGCTGGCAACAAGCTTAATGTCATACACAGAACAAGAAAAATCCCCATACATCGTCTTTTCATTTTGTTTTGCTCCTTTGTTTATTAACATTTTATTAATTTTTTCTTAATTAATTATACTCCCCGATTTGTATATTGGCAAGAATAATTCATGACATGTTACTTTCTGCCTGTCACCTTCCGCATAACAACATTTGTTATGGCATATGTGGCAATATATATTTCAAGAATCACAACAAATCTTTTTACAAGACGAATTATAATCCATTGCCCTATTGTAAAAGACGGATTACACCCCTCCATGAAAGTAAGACTCATAAGCGGAGCTTCAAGGTACGGCATACCATACATTGTATACATAGTATACATATCCATGCCGTATATAAAGCAAAACAGAATTATTGTAAGCACAGCACCCGTTAAAACTCTGTGTATCTGTATCCAGCATCTTCCGTGCCTTGAGGCATTTATTATATAATTCATTCCCGTTCTGTATTCAAGCACAATATTTTCAGCAACTATAAGAATTATTGCGGCAGCAAGTGCCAAAAACAGTACAGTCTCCCTTATAATCGAATATTTTCCAAAAATCTCCTCATAGCCCCTGTCCGAAATCATGTAGCCGTCTACTCCGTATTTTTCGTTAATTTCCTGCAAATACTCCTGTTTTTTCATGTATTCTGATACCCTGCCAAGTTTAACCGCATATAACGAAACTGTTGATGAGCTCTCTGTAACCTCCTCAAGCGTTGCTTCTCCTGCATTGTAACGAGCCATACAATCTTGTGCATCTTTAACCGCACTCTGATAATCATTTAATCTTTCATTAACCATATCGGTTATATAATGATATTCTTTTCCGCCATTGGTAATATAGATATTATCAAGTTCTTTTGCGCTGTCAGAAAATGTCATTTGTCCGTATCTCACAAAATAAACCGCCAAAATCGCCAGCACGCCTATAACAATCAATCCTCTGCCTGTTATAAGCAGTTTATGGAATTCCTTTGCCGTAATCGAAAATCCCGACAATAAATGCTGATACATTTCCCATATTTTATCCGCAATTCTTGCAAGCACTGATTTTTTCTGTTCCGGTCTCATATATACGGTTCCAAGAATTCCTCCCGCACATGCGGCAATAAAAAGCACCGTCGTAACTGTCAGCATTATATTTGATTCGGAAACCACAAATGTTCCTTTGCCGCGATTGGCATACGTGCTTATTATATCATTAACCTTTAACAGTCTTATAAGATTAATCTGCTTAAAAATGCCATATACGCTCTGTGACTGTATTTTTTGATACAAAAACATTTCCACACCCATAAATACCGCAATTACCGTAACCGCTATATTGCGGTGCCTTATAAAAACAAATGCCATCCATACAATCGCTGTCAGCGTAAGCACTGCACAAAAACTATATAAAAAATCATATATTATATATTGAAGCTGACTCATCGGCAATGAAAATCTCGAAAAGCTTTCAATATTCTGAATCGGTGCATTAATTGACGCCGTTTTGTATAATATAAACGATGTCAAAAATGTTGTAAAAAACAAAACTCCCGTAATTATAAATGCAGAAGCTGTAATAATCATTGTCCTGTTAAACGCAAGTTTTGCCCTGCCGCTTTTTGATGTATGAACAATGCACCACATTCCGTTTTCCCGTTCGCCGAAAAGTTCATACAGGACAAACACATTAAGTATCAATGCCAGATAATAGATATAATAATATGTAACAAAACCGCTTACTGCTTTATTATCGGTAAGATAAAGCTGTAAACCCTCTACCCGTTTGAAATCCTTTGCCGTCTTTTGAATATTGTTATATGTAAATGAATTTTTATCTGCAAATATAGAAAAACTCTTCAGGGTATCTGCGTTATTTTGTATATTTTTTATATCCTCGGGATATTTTATTATATATTCTAATTGTTCTTTTATTTTGTTTAACTGCCTTGAATATACAGTCTGCTCCTCCGATTCCAATTCGTCATATTTACGTTTTATTACGGAATCACTTTGTATATCGGCAATTTCCAGAGCTTCCTCGGGCTGCATATCCGACAGTTCTCCGATTATCCATTGACGGTAATGTGTCTCCTGCCTTATATCGGACATACTTTTACCCTCGGAACTGCTGTATACAAACAAACCGATATTTAACAGCATTGTCACTGTAAATACCATTATAAATTTTATGCCAAAAACCCTCTTAAACTCTTCCATAATAAGTTTCTACTCCGCATTTTCCCAAACACACGCACCGTTTCCAAGACTGCTCTTATCTATATAAACAAGCTTATCACTCTTTGTCCCAAATAAATATTTTTCATCGCCGAAATATAAATTCTCTATTTCATTTCCAAGCTTAATTGTATCTATCTGTTTTCCCGTCGTATCAACAACTTGAATTTCACGTTCAACGGTCTTAGATAAATCTGTCGTACTTCCCATTCCGCCATTACTCATATAAATATATCTGCCATCATATGACATTACCGCAGATACCATATTTTCGGACGCCTTGTATATGAGTTTATTATTCTGTCCGTCAAGCGACTGAGAATACAATCCTTTTCCAACAACAAAATAATATAACATTCCGTTGTCAGCATCGACACAGAAATCACATATATTCATATCCGAAACCTTTTTATTCTCACCGTCGGTATAATCATAATAATAAAGCTGAAAATTCATATTGGCTTTTAATGTCTGCTTATTTATGGAATACTGAAAAATTTTGTAAAAAAGTTTATCTCCGTAACTTCTCGCTCCCATCACAGCACTGTTTTCACCCTCATATTCGACTATATTCTGTGAGTTCCCATCTAAAATATTTATTTTTTTAATTATCTCTTTACCGCTTTCAGAGCTTCCTATATGACCTATATGGTCGTACGCATATACATATCCGTTATGAAACACCATAGAAATTGATGTTATCCTGTCATTTGCAAACAAATTGGCAACATCTTTTCTGTCGCTTCCGTCAGCCTTAATACTTACAAGCTTAGCCATTCCGCCTTCCACACGTACAACATATATATTATTTTTGTAATAATAAATCGGAGAACTCAGATATTCATCGGTACCCAGCCAAGCATTACACGTTTTTGAATTATGACTGCACTCTGCTTTCGCACATACCGGAACAGACCTTTTTGATGACTCGTCAAAATATTTCACTAAAAGGTTCTTTCCGTCATAATGCAGGTAATAATATCCGTTTTCCGCCTTTGAAATGCTGTGAATATCAGGATTCCAATAATTCTGCTCATCACCCGACAATTCACCTACATTCATATTTATGCCTGACTTCTTCCTGTTAATTGTAAAAATCACCGCCACACATACCACTGCTGCCAATACTGCTGCCACTATGTATTTTATTTTTTTGCTCATAAATACCCCTCCGTTTGTTTCTGATTACCTACTCTAAAATACCTTTTGTTTTCCGATAGACACACTATATTTGTATTAAACATATCATCTGTAGTCAAAACATTCAAGTTTTTTGTAGCATCTTGTAATAAACAGTAAGTTTTTTCACAAACAACAGTATTTTTTTGTATACACTCCAGCTTTTTAGCCACATTACATATCAGTAAGCTCTTTCACACCTCAAATCTGCAATCTGCCGTCTCTATCGTAGACGGGCGGTGTGCTATCATAAGGATAAGCTTGCCTTTTTTCACCGACATAACAGTTTTGTTTATATATTTTTCCGTCTCATTGTCCAACGCCGATGTCGCCTCATCAAATATGATTACAGGTGCATCTTTGAGAATTGCTCTGGCTATTGCTATTCGTTGCTTCTGGCCTCCCGAAAGTGTATTTCCTCGTTCGCCCGCCGGCGTTTCATAGCCGTTTTCAAGCCCCGATATGAAATCATGTGCTCCCGCCTGTTTTGCCGCGTTGTAAATTTCTTCATCTGAAGCATTTAATTTCCCCATTCTTATATTTTCCTTAATTGAACAATTAAATAAATACGGTTCCTGCGGTATATATGCGATTTTATCACGCACATTTACAAGCCCGAGCTCCGTTATATCACTTCCGTCAATAAATATGCAGCCTTTCTTCGGCTGATAAAATCCAAGCAGAAGCTTTGTAAGCGTACTCTTTCCGCGTCCTGATTCCCCGACCAGTGCATAACTTTTTCCGCTGTCAAAAAACGCACTGTAATCTTCAAATATATTTGTATTTTTACCCGCGTAACCGAATGTTATATTTTTAAATTCTACCGTATGGTAAGCTTCGCTGTTTTTTTGACAAATATTATCTTTTGCATTTTCTTTATCCTCGCCGTAAAAATTCTCGTTCGGAGTATCAAGAAACTCGAGAACACGCTGTGCATTTACAAGCCAGCTTGACAGACTCGGTATATACACACCCATGAGCAGAAAATTATACTGAAACGCTCCGTATATTGAGTACAGGCTTATAAGATTTCCCAGTTTTCCCCCTGTTTTGGTTGTATATAATATTCCAAGTGCAAGAAAAACCAATGCCCCTATAAGGTCAAATGCCGCTCTCAGTGCCGAAATCAAAGCCTCTGTCTGTCCCTGGATTTTCATGTTTTTACCGCAATTTTCATTGGCATTATTATAAGAATCGCTTATAACTTTTTTAAGCGGAAACATTCTTATTGTTTCCATTCCCTGAAGCATATTTGTTACGGATTTGCTTATTTCTTTATTTGCATCTGAAATTTTGCGGCTGTATTTTTCAAGCACGGGTATCATGACAAAATTTAATGTAAGCGAAATTATACATAAAACAAGCAGACCCGCCGTAACAGGAGGGCAAAGAACAAACATAGGTATTATGCAGACAATAACCATAATAACAGGCATCATGACACGCCTTATTCTTGAACCGAACACTCCAGATGCCATGTTTGTATCATATGTAAGTTTCGACATAAATTCTCCCGTATGATGATTATCATAGAATTCCATAGGAAGCGACAGTGCCTTTCCGTATACAGTATTACGCATATTCGCACCTGTCCGCTTTGCTTCGTCGTTATACAAAACAGCCAGCAATGTCTGTATAATAATTTTAAATATTATTGTAAGAATTATATATTTTACCAGCTGGGTGTCGCGTAAATTTCCTTTTGACACGGCAGTGTCCGTAATTATACCTATAATTCTTGAAACCAGAACTACCGAAATTCCATCTGCTACTCCCATTCCTATTATTTCCGCAAAATAAAGAACTGCACGGACTCCCTGAAATCTTTTTATCAGCTCTTTTAATATTTTAAAATTATTCATAGGACACCTCATCTTTCGTATCGTACAGCCTTTTATATATTCCGTTTCCGGCTATCAATTCATCATGCGTACCGCTTTCGGCTATAACACCGTTATCCACAAGATATATGCAGTCTGCATTTTCTATTGTATTAAGTCTGTGTGCTATCGTAATTATTGTATGATTTTCTTTAATTTCTTCTATTGCCTGTTTTATTTTTTCTTCATTTTCAATATCCACGGACGCTGTCGGCTCATCGAATAATATAAGCCTGGCATCTTTAAGCAAAGCCCTTGCAATCGCTATTCTCTGCTTCTGTCCGCCCGAAAGCATATTTCCGCGTTCCCCTGCATCGGTATTGTAACCCTGAGGCATTTTCATAATATCATCGTGAATTCTTGCTTTTTTGCAACATTCGATAATACGTTCCATACTTACCGATTCGTCTCCGCAGGCAACATTCCACGCAATCGTCTCTGGAAACAGATAAGTATCCTGCGAAACAAGTGCTATATCTTTTCTTATTAAATCAATATTTTCTTCGCCGATTCTCTTTCCGAAAATCTCCACTGTACCGCCGTTTACTTCATACAAACCGCAAATCAGCTTAAAAATCGTGCTCTTTCCGCCGCCCGATAAACCGACAAAAGCAACATTTTTTCCCGCTTCTATATTAACATTGAAATTTTTTAAAACATTATTTCCCTTAACATACGAAAATGTAACGTCTTTAAATACTACTGCCGCGTTATTGTTCTTCCCGGTGTTATCGGATTTTTTAGAAAAATCTCCTGTGTTATCCTCGGAATTTTCCATATTTGTTTCAACAGGATAATTCATCAGCTCTTTGAGCCTGTTTTTTGAAACCAAATCAATTTTTGCGTCAATAATCATATACGGAAGATTTCCAAGAGGCTGCAAAAGCCTGTCCATAAAAAGTATGAAATATGTCATCCCGCCCACAGTCATATTTCCCGACAAAACTCTGTGTAACGCAAATATACTCAAAATAATATAAGGTGCCGTAGATACAAGGCTTCCCGTAGCCCAGCCTATTGACGAAATTGCATTTCTTCTATATTCAAATTTTAATATTGTTTTTAACGTATTTTTTATCTTATTTTTAAAATAATTTTCAAGGTTAAAACTTTTTACAACACTGATACCGTTTATGGCATCATATGCGAGTTCATTTACTTCATCGTTATATTCAGTATGTTTTCTCGTAAGCTTTGACACCATATTTCCCGTAAAACTTGTGATAACCGCCATTACGGGTATAATAACAAGAAGCAGAAGTGCCGTCACTCGGTCAACTTTTATAAGTGTAATAAAAATCGTCACGCTTGTTATTATTGTTTTTACTATATCAGGAAGAAGCTCCGAATAATATTCCGAAATTTTAGCCACATCATCAATAAAATTATTAAGCACTCTCGCCGACAAATGCGAGTCAAAATATTTAAACTGAAGCTCCGGCAGCTTCTTTCCCGCCTCTCTTCTGAAATCAGTCTGCATATTTACCGCAAATACTTTTGTCGCATATGTCTGAATATATGTAAAAATAAATCCCGACGCAACAAGAACGGCAACATATATCCAGAATTGTTTATTGATATACTCCGAAATTGTATTATTAAACAATGCGTCTATCGCCTGCGATATTTTTGTATTTCCCAAAACTAATACTTTTGTTGCGATATACGCACTTAATATTTCAATAAAAAACAACGGAATATTTTTTATGAAAATTTTTGTAAAAATATTTTTATTCTTCATCTTATGTTATTCTCTCCTTGCATTGTTCTTTAATAACATTTTATAATATAATTATATAAAAAACATTCATTATATTATTAATCCGATTAAATTATTACAATTTTCTATTATTTTACAAGGAGATTTTTATGGCAATTCCTCTTAAAAAAGGCTACAAGTTCAGAGTTGAGCATGTAACAAAACCCGCTTCCAATTACATGCCTTCTTTTGACATATATGAAAAATATTACGGAATAGGTTATCTGGTAAAAGGCGACCGACAGGTCTCGACTCCCGAGCGTACTTTTTTCGTCCATGACGGATACCTCTCACCTGTCAGCATGGGCGTATATCATAAATCATCACCTTTATCGGACAGGAATTACGAGGTTTATGCGGTGCGTTTTGTCAGCTCGGTAACAACAAGAATAAAAGAAATAATAGGCGAGAACGAATTTAACGATTTAATGCTGCACACTGCTTTATCTGTTCCTGACGAAATAAAGCCAAAGATTATCGATATTTATGAACAGATGCTTATTGAATATGATAATTACGACAGCGTTGCGGAATTCGCCCTGCAAAATCTGCTCGAACAGCTCATACTTATAATGTACCGATACGGTACCGTAGCAGAAACGTCCGAAATCCACATTTCGACGGCAGACACCGAAATAATGGATATTCTTTCTTATATAGACACGAATTTTATGAATAATCCTTCAGTCTCCGAGCTTGCAAAAAAGGCAGGATTATCCGAATCTCATTTTATGAAGCGTTTCCGCGACGCAACAGGCTGTTCATACAAAACTTACGTCAACAGATACAAAAACAAAATCGCACAGACAATGCTCACCGAATCGCCAAAAAGTATCCAGGAAATATCCAACGAGCTTGGCTTTTGCAATTCCAATTATTTCTGCACTCTTTTTAAACAAATAAACGGTATGACTCCTCTGCAATACAGGAAAAATTCATTGTCATAAATTTAAAATTTATCATTGCAAATATTATGTAGAATCAGTTTTGTATTTTCATTTTATATTTTAATGCAATATAATTTTATATAATGCTATTGACAACCCTTTTATATAGTGTTAGTATTTTTAATATACCTCATTTTCATTACTCAATCACTTAGCTGTTTTCCAAAAGTGAGCAAACTCCCTATAGCTCTCTTGTGCTCGTTGTATCATAATTAAGATACTGTCGTTTGTATGTTTTTACAATTTGATTTTTATATTTTATTTTATACAGAAAGGCGATTAATGAGAAAATTAAATACTTCCATCTCTAATAATAAAGATACTGTTCTAAAATCATTCTGGCGTGATAATGCACATTTTGCCGACCTTTTTAATGCCGCTGTTTTTAACGGAAAACAAGTTTTATCCCCCAGTAATCTTATTGAAATGGATACCGAATCTTCATCAGCAATTTACTCTAAAAATTATCGCGAATCCATACGACGCAGCCGCGACATTGTAAAAAAGATGTCGCAAGGCATTGAATATAACATTCTCGGACTGGAAATACAGGATAAGATTCATTATGGCATGCCACTTAGGACAATGACATATGACACCCTCGGGTACATAAAAGAATATAATGATATAAGAAATCGTCATAAGCAAAATAATGACCTTTGTCACACATCTGAAAGCTTTCTTTCGGGAATCAACAAAACAGACAGATTCCATCCCATAATAACAGTTGTTCTTTATTATGGCGAATCCTATTGGGACGGTCCTACATGTCTTTCCGACATGATGACATCTGTTCCCGACTACATAAAACCCTTTTTTTCCGACTACAAGTTAAATCTTATACAGATACTTGATTCTGATAAATATACATTTTATAATAAAGATGTAAAAAATTTATTTAATATTACAAAAGACATATATAATAAAAACTTACAATCACTGTATCAATATAAAAATGTCGATACAGAAATAATTGAACTTGTAAGTGCAATTACAGATAATCCACAACTTATAGATTTGTATAAAGAACAGGAAAAAGGAGGCACTGATCATATGATGTGTAAAGCATTTCAGGAACTCAAAGCCGAGTGGGCAGAAGAAGGATTGCAGGCCGGTAAACAGCAAGAAAAAATATCGTCAATCATTTCAATGCTCGAATTCGGAGTAAGCAAAGAACAAATATTAACAAAATATTCAAAAGAAGAGCTCGCAAAAGCTGAGGCTGCTCTGGCTGCCAAGCCATAACCATAAGAAGCATCCCCTGTGTTATATGCAGTGCTTCATGCACATAACAACAGAGCGGAATATAATTGATAAACCATATCCCGCTCTGTTTATTATTAGATTATTCCAAGGCTTTTAGCCCAGTTTACAAAAAGCTGTTTCCATTCCCCGGTCTGTCCGTTATCATCTCCACAACCGAAACCATGTCCGCCTTCTCTGAAAATATGCAACTCAGCAGGCACTCCTGCTTTTCTGGCAGCCATGTAAAATCCAATACTGTTTTCTGCCAGTGTTATCCTGTCATCATCTGTTTCAAATACAAATACCGGTGGCATTTCCGGTGATGCCAGCTCCTCCGGATTGTATTTTTTCAACATATTTTCCTCATATGAACGCACATTTGCAATTATCACTTCTTTTGGAAAATACCTCTGTCCGGCTTCTATACTTTTATCATAACTTATCACTGGATAACCACATATGCAAAAATCAGGTCTTGCCGATAATTCGTCAATATCGTCTTTTTTGTCATATACATTTTTATCAAATGCTGTAGATAAAAGTGCCGCAAAGTATCCTCCTGCTGAAAATCCCATAACACCAATCTTATTTGCATCTATGTTAAATTCATCAGCTCGTGCACGTATTATTCTCATACTTCTCTGTGCATCAATCAAAGAAACATTATATGAGTCATTATGCTCATCTGCCGGAAGTCTGCACTTTAATACAAATGCTGCTATTCCAAGACTGTTGAGCCATTTTGCAACTTCTTCACCTTCAAAATTGTATACAAGCCTTCTAAATGCACCGCCCGGAATTATAAGTACCGCCGGAATTTTTTTATCTTTAGATGAAGATGGAATATATGGAACCATCTCAGGATTAAGGACATGTTGTACAACCTTCTTTATCCTGCCATCTTCCATTTTCTCCTCATAAAATATCTCCTCAAGTTTAATACCTTCAGAGCCGGGAGCCTCACAATTAAAAAGTCTTATTGCATTATCTTTTTCAAGTCTCATTATTAAGCACTTCCTTATACTTTAAATCTGTATCCAACACCCCAGATTGTCTCAATATACTGAGGTTTAGATGTATCATACTCTATTTTTTCACGGATTTTCTTGATATGAACAGTTACAGTTGCGATATCTCCAATTGAATCCATATCCCATATTTCCTTAAAAAGTTCATCCTTTGTAAATACATGATTCGGATGCTCTGCGAGGAATGTAAGCAGATCAAACTCTTTTGTTGTAAATACTTTTTCTTCGCCATTAACAAATACACGCCTTGCTGTCTTGTCAATTTTGAGACCTCTTATTTCTATAATGTCATTAGCTTCTTTTGCACTGCTTACAAGTCTTTCATATCTTGCAAGATGTGCTTTTACTCTTGCAACAAGCTCACTTGGGCTGAATGGCTTAGTCATATAATCATCAGCTCCAACGCCGAGACCTCTTATCTTATCAATATCTTCTTTCTTCGCTGATACCATGATAATAGGTGTATTTTTCTTTTCTCTTACCTGTTTGCAGATTTCATATCCATCAACACCCGGAAGCATAACATCAAGAATCATAATATCAAACTCTTCCTCAAGTGCTGTTGCCAGACCACTTGTTCCATCTGATTTAATTACAACTTCAAATCCACTAAGTTCAAGGTAATCCTTTTCAATTTCTGCAATTGCATCTTCATCTTCAACAATTAATACTCTGCTCATACTATTTTTTCTCCTTTTTTCTGTTATCTTCTATGCAAATGTAGTTGCGTTTATCCATATCTTTCAAAAGATTAATATGCATTGTAGTACCTTCTCCTTCAACGCTTTCTGCCCATATCTTTCCCTTATGGTCCTCTATAATCTTCTTTACAATAGCAAGTCCGATTCCACTTCCGCCTTGTTTGCTGTTTCTGGATGAATCAGTACGGTAAAATCTGTCAAAAATATGTGGAATCTCATCCATGCCAATTCCTTTGCCGTTATCTGCGATAATTATATGAACATAATCTCCTTCATCATAAATATCTATGCTTATTTTACCTTTTCTTCCCGGCTGCATATATTTTACAGAATTACTAACAATGTTATTAACAACTCTTTTAAGCTGTTCTGCATCAGCCACAACAGTACAATCTGAAGTTGCATGAAATCTGTATTCCAAATCTATGTCCTGGGTTTCCAAATCCATTCCTATCTCTTCGCAACAGTCATCAAAATAATTTTTCAAATTAATTTTTGCAAATGAATACGGAACCCTGTTAGTGTCAAGCTTTGAATAAATTGTAAGTTCATCTATAAGCTTATCCATATCATTAACTTTATTTGCAACTGTCATAAGATATTTATGCTGTTTTTCAGGTGTATCTGCAATTCCGTCAAGAATTCCTTCAACATATCCTTTTATTGCTGTAAGCGGCGTCTTTAAATCATGTGATATATTTCTTATAAGTTCTTTTTCTTCTTTATCAGAATTAAGCTTGTCTTCTGCCGTTTTTTTCAGAATAACTCTCATTTCTTCAAAGTCGCGGCACACATCTCCAATTTCATCATTGGAGCTTTTAGGCATTTCAAAATCAAAATTACCATATTTTATATTTTGCGTTGCAAGCTTTAATCTGTCAAGTGGTTTTATAATTGAGCGATAAATCCATACATTAAGCAGAAGACTTGTCAATATAAGTATAAATACACCTGATATAAGAACCTGTATGAAAAACTTCTTTATCTGAGGTATAGCCTGCTTTAAAGGTGTTATAATCGAAACACTGTACTGATTTCCATATGAATCACAAAAATCTATCTGTTTTACAAGACATTGGTAATCGCCACCTTTATAAATACCCTCATCTGATATATTTTCTCCCGCTTCATAATCAGGAAGAACTACATCAAGCTTTTCTATATCAAGATTATCAGATACATATGTATAAAGGCCGTTACGTCTGACAACAATACTCGAAAGTTTGCATTGTAATTCCTCATCAAGCTGTTTCACAAAATCCACCGAATTATACTGCCATGGTGACGTCTCAGCAACTTCTTTCATTTCATTGTATATATTTTCTGTCATCCTTCCCATAAGAACAACCGGAGAATAAAAGTTATCAAGCAGTTCACCGCTGTCAACCTCATATAACTGGTGTATTGTTGTTGCCTGATATTTAAAAAATGCATATGCAAATATCGAACACATTATTACAGGCAATATAACCATTATGCAAAATGATATTTTTAACTTATTTCTTAACTTCATATAAATTCCTCTAACCAACGCATTGCACAAGTGCATCATCCATGTCTTATCCATGAATGATGCACTTTAATATTTTTATCCTATTTTAAGGCGTGCTTTTAAAGCCTCACGCTCTGAGTCAACACGTTCTATCATGGCACCAAGACCTCTGAGTTTACCTTCAAAATCTTCATAACCACGCTGTATATATTCAATGTCTTCTATTTCAGATATACCGTCTGCCGAAAGAGCAGCAATAACCAACGCCGCACCGGCTCTTAAATCAGGGGCAGACATCTGTGCACCTGTTATTTTATCAACGCCTTCTATATATGCTGTATTGCCCTCTACCTTAATATGGCATCCCATACGATTTAACTCATCTACATATTTGAATCTGTTTTCAAATATGCTCTCTGTTACCATACTTGTTCCATGTGCAAGTGCAAGAACAACTGCCATCTGTGGCTGCATATCTGTAGGGAATCCCGGATATGGTAATGTCTTAACATTAGTGCTTTTAAGATTGCCTTTACTTATAACTCTTACCCAGTCATCACCTTCTATAACTTCACAGCCAACTTCAATAAGTTTAGCAGATAATGATTCAAGATGTTTAGGTATTACATCTCTTACAACAACATCACCGCGTGTTGCAGCTGATGCAAACATAAATGTTCCTGCCTCAATCTGGTCAGGAATTATTGAATACGTTGTTCCATGAAGTTTACTTACACCTTTAATTCTGATAACATCTGTACCGGCACCTTTTATATTGGCACCCATGGCATTAAGGAAATTGGCAACATCTACTATATGTGGCTCTTTTGCCGCATTTTCAAGAATTGTATCACCCTCTGCAAGACAGGCTGCAAGCATAAGATTAATTGTCGCACCAACTGTCACGACATCAAAATAAACATGACCACCAACAAGATGCTCTGCCTTTGTACTAATCTTGCCATGCTCAATCTCAACTTCTGCACCAAGTGCCTTAAAACCTTTAATATGCTGGTCAATCGGTCTGCTTCCAATATTACATCCACCAGGCAATGCAACCTGTGAACGTTTATATTTTCCAAGCAATGCACCTAAAAGATAGTATGATGCACGAATCTTTTTTATATACTCATAATCGACATTAATGTCACATATACTTCCACCGTTAATCTGAACGGTGTTGTTATATACATATTTAACCTTAGCTCCAATTCCCTCAATAGCCTGAAGCAATACTCTCGTATCCCTTACATTTGGCACATTTTCAATTGTAACTGTCTCATCTGTCATAATTGCTGCTGCAAGAATTCCTAACGCAGCATTCTTTGCACCACCGATGGACACCTCCCCGTTAAGTGGGACGCCTCCCTTAATTACATATTGTTCCATCTATGCACCTCTAACAATCAGATTAATCTCAAAACTACTCATTACTTATTATTATAAGTATTTCTTCTATATTTGTAAATATTCACATTTAAAAAGCTTATATTTATTTATTTTCAACTGCAATATTATAACACAAAGATACCCTTTGTAAAGATTATTTTTTCATAACCTCTAAAAACCGTACCATTATTCTATAACAAACACCCCACAGCATGTCAATTCATACTGCGGGGTTAAATATCACAATATATAATCCTAATTTTTATTTACATAGTATAAAGGATTAACAGGTGTTCCACCTATCCATATTTCAAAATGAAGATGTGGACCAGTGCTATAGCCTGTATTTCCTGAGTAAGCAATCAAATCGCTCTGATTTACATACTGACCATTAGAAACCGTAACAGAATTAAGATGTGCATATCTTGTCATAGAACCATCTGAATGTCTTATATCAACACAATATCCATATGTTGAATACCAGCCTGCTCTGATAACAGTTCCTGCTGCCGCAGCTCTTACAGGAGTACCAACTGATACATACCAGTCAACGCCTGAATGAAGTGTTCCCCATCTGTAACCAAATTCTGATGAAACTGAACCACCTGAAATCGGTCTTAAATATGTTGGAGGTGTAAGTGTACCAACTGATACAACCTGCGGTTGTGATTCAACCATAACCTCTTCATTAACATAAGAAACATCCGTCTTTACTCCGTTAACAAATGTAACATCAGCTGTAACCTTATGATGACCGGTTGTTCCCTCAGATATAACTGTATTTGTTCCTCTGTAAGCTGTGTCATCATCTACATACTGAACAGGAGCATTGTAATCTTCTTCATAAGTCATTCTCTGTGTTACAACAACTGAAATCTCTGACTTAGGGACTGTTACAACAAGTTCATCTCCCGGTATTATAAGTGACTCTTCTGTAAGTCCCTCATTAAGTGCAAGCAAATCATTAAGTGCAATATCACACTTGCCTGCTATAAGTGAAAGACAGTCTCCTTCTTCGACCACATACATGGTCTTCTCCTCTTTTTCCTTTGTTATCTCGTCATATGCCTGCTGTACACTCACAATATTAGCTCCTGCTGCAAGTGTCTCATTAACTACGACATTCTGCTCAAAACTTATTCCTGTTATTCCATCCTTAGCTGTATCACTGTCAGTGGCAACTGATGCCATCTGTCCGTTGAGAGCAGCTGCTACTATATCTGTATCTGTATTCTTTAACTCTGACTGGACAACATCTACAGAATATGCACCATAGCTTCCGTCTCCTGAAGAAAGTTTAACCTGAAACTCTTTCTTTGTATCATACTTATCTGTAACTTTCTCCATGAGTTCAACAACATCATCTTTTGATGCAAGTGTAACTGTAAAATCATTGATTCTTACAGTATATGCAGTTGCATTCTCCTTATCTGTAACACAGTTGAACAGACTGCTGTAAATAGCTGTCTCAAGCTCGTCCTGTGACATTCTTGATGCAACAAGCTTATGCTCTTCTACAATATCAATATTGTTATCCATATATACAACAGAATCATATTCCTTACTGAACTTGAGTCTGGCTGCTGCCATTGCCTGCTCAGCTTCCTGTCTTGAGTTGGCACTGCCAATCTCCTCACCGTTAAATACAATGCTGTAATATCCAACTTTGTTATTAAACTTATTCTCTGCAAATGGTATAGCAAATATGCATGCAAAACATGCTGCTGACATTCCGGCTATAAGAGTCATCTTAAGTCTTCTGCCATACCTGGTTAAGTGTGTCATATATTCCTCCAAATAATGTTATTTTATAATTCCATATTTGTAATTTTTCTGTAACATTTTTGTAACAAATACATCTTAACACTAACATGTCCCTTTGTAAAGTACCATTTTGTCAAATTTCACAAAGTTTTATCATTTTATCTTCTTCTTGAGTCAAAATATACAAAGCCATCAATTTTATCTAAAATATCAGCAAAAATTTTTCTCGGTGCAAGTTCTATATATCGCGAAAGCACATCATTCTCATTTGCCTTGAATCTTCCGTAAAAAATATCATAAAGATTATGTCCTCTGACATAAATCCTTATATTTTCTATATTTGCAATTAAATCATTGCGTGAATCAATACTTATATCCAGCTTGCTTAACATTTTCTTTACACTTGTCAGTTTGTACAAATATTGATTGTATTTCTCCCACAAAATATCATAAAACTCGTCAACGCTCTTAACAACACCAACCTTTTCCATTATTTCAGGAAACAAAAAATAATTTTCAAAGGAGTAATACTTTAATATAAGTACATTTCTATCCGTAATTCTTGGCATATTCCCTTTATCTTCTTTTGCACGCTCACCATAATAGCGACACAGCTGTTTTCCCAGCATCTGTTTATCCTTGCCGTCGCTGTCACGAATCATCATAAACTGATCTTTAAGATAGAGCGTGTTAATATATTTCAGGTTGGCATACGTTTTGATATTGGTACAGCTGTTGGTAGAAATAATAGCTATACGCCTTAAACGCCCATTTTCGTCATATACTTCAGAATAATACTTGTTAAGAAGAAGTGGCAGCCTGCTCCTGTCCTGCTTTCCCTCAACAATAAACACAAAGCTCACATTCATCATATCATTTGCCGTAAAACCAAGGTCATTTAAAATATCATCTATATCTGTATCTTTTCTGACGGCTGTCATATGAAATTCATCGCAGTAAATCTGCCTTATCTGTTTTGTTGTAAAATTAAAAAGCATCTCCGGTTCATGAGTTGAAAAAATAACCTGATTCTTTTTTGACAGTCTGTACAAAATCTCACTGGCGATTTTCTGCAGTTGTGGATGAAGATATGTCTCGGGCTCTTCAATCATAATGATATATGGTGCCGTATCATTATCAGAATTTATATATGTTTCAAGCAGCGACAAAATATATATACTCCTGAATCCTTCTCCCATTGAATCAAAACTGTCGTATGTTTTTCTTGACGGATTTTCAACTATTGTTTCTATATTAAACAGTTCATCCGCATCAAATTTAATTTCATAACGGATTTTCAAATCTCCCCCACCGTTTTTTGAAAAATACGAATTAAGCCTGTCCGCAAATGTGTTAAGGTTCAGGCTGAACATTTTATACTGCATGAGTCTGCTTGTCTCAACAAGCGTAAGCTCCTGCGGCTTTTTTCTGTTGATTACGCCCATACAGTCAAAGCATTGGCTGCATTTCTTTGCACTGTCGAATATGCATCTGTCAGCCTTAAATTCCGCAAAGTTATCATCATTAGAAAACATCATAATATCTTTTAAAATATCAATATTATTTCTATAATGATCAACAAAGTAAATTCTCGGAAGCACATTTCTTATATATGTATTATTTTTCTTTATTCCATCGCGGTATTTCTCATTTCCATTCCTGTCAAACACATACTCAAATGTCAATATTCCACCGCCCTCTTCATCAGGAATAAATGACGGCAGTCTCTGGCAGAAGCTTTTGAGCCACAAATCATAATTTTTCATTTTTTTAACAATCCCGTTGCCATGAAGAAAACTCAGGTCTCATATGCAAACTCCAGTTCCATTCCGATTATAATATTTCCCTCCGGGCCATTAAAATCCGGCATATTAACTGTTTTATCGCCAAGAGCAACACGGATTGCATCAAGAATTACTGACTTGCCCGAATTATTTCTTCCAACAAGAATAAGTGCATCCTGTGCATCATCTATTTCAAGTTCTTTTATCGACTTATAGTTTTTAATATGAAGCCTTTTTATTTTCACTATGACACCTCCGGATTACTGATTACCGCATTATTTCTTCTTTGCTACTGAAAAACCAAATTTGCCTATTTTTTCCCCAAGTTCAAAATATTCACCATGTGAATATGCCAGAAGATTAGCATCTTCAAGTCTTAATCTTCCCTTATCATCAAGAAGTTTTTCATCTACATGCACTGCTTCAACTTTTGCTATAAACATATCATGTGAGCCAAGTTCAATAACATTAACAACTTTACATTCTATATTAACCGGACTTTCTGCGATTGCCGGAGCATTGATTTTTGATGACTTCTGTGGTGTGAGATTCATTTCTTTAAATTTATCAACATCTCTTCCCGAACGCACTCCGCAATAATCTGTTGCACGGCATAAATCCTTTGTTGTAAGATTGACAACAAATTCCTTTGTCTCTGATATTATCTGGTGTGAATATCTTTCTTTTCTGACTGAAATTGATAACATAACCGGGTCTGAGCATATTGTTCCTGCCCATGCAACTGTTATAATATTCGGTTTCTCATTTTCTCTCTGGCAGCTTACCATGACTGCCGGAACCGGATAAAGCATGTTTCCCGGCCTCCATTCCTGTTTTTTATTCTGCATAAAATCCTCCTTAATGAAAACGGCAGCCACAGCCGGAATCACCGGACTACAGCTGCCGCAACTGTTTTAATTTATCATTTAAATAATAATCCAAGAATTGTTGAAAGAACTGCTGATGCGAGTGCCGCAAGACCATATACCAGAGGCATATTATTATCATCCTTCTCTATTTCCTTGATACCGATAAAAGTTAGTACAAGTCCTGCACCATTTGCAAATGAAATCATCCATGATTTGAGATATCCGAAAAATGATGCCGGAATCATTGCGATTATTGTTCCTGCAAACGTAAATGGAATTGTTACAAGAATTGATAAACTTGCTATTGCAAGAGTCTGTTTATATGTAACCTTTTTGTCTTTTTCAAATGCATTGATTATGAGCATAATAATTGCAGCTGTTAGTGCAGCAATCGCAATAACTTCCACAAAATGTGTGAAAAATCCTGAAGCAATCTGTCCTGCAGAATAAGCTTTTGTCTTTCCCGAAATAAGATTAGCAAGGTCTGCGAGGCTCTTTAATGAACTTTTTGTTGTAAAATTTACATATAACATTCTTAATAATTCACCTAATGCACTTATAAATGCAAGAACAAGTATAAGAATTGCCGGTGCTTCCATTGATGCATTGGAAACATACTTTTTCACGGCATCTGCCGGTTTCTTAAATATTCCCGATAATAAATCTGTAAGTTCTTTTACCATAGGCGATGTCTGCTTCGGAGCCTGCTGTGTACTTTGTGTCTGTGCGTCAGACTGTACCTGCTGTGTATTTTGTGCCTGACAGTTACAAACCTCTCCATCGGATAACTGTCTGCCACATTCAGGGCAAAAACTCATAATTTTCTTCCTCCTCAGAAAATATTTTATATTGTATTTTATATACTAACACAAATTATAATTTCTATCAATTTATTTTATTTGTCTTTTTATTTTTGTATTTTTTTCTGAAATACTTATCAAGGACTTCTCCAACACTGCACAGTTTATCTGTCATAACTATTACATATGTTTCTTTATATGATGGCGGTGTCAGTGTGAGCGGGAACATATGCTTGGTAATCATATCTCCTTCTTTTTTTGTAAGAGAAAAGTTATCATGTGCATTTTTCAAGGCTTTATTCGGATGTTCAAATCCATGCATGCGTTCTCCTTTTTCAGGTTTGTGCCCATGCCAGTCATAAAGAAACAAATCGTGCAAAAGTCCTGCTTTTGCTGCCGCATTATCGTCCAATCCAAGTTTTTTACATACTATGTAGTTCATATACGACACATGGACAGAATGTTTAAAGCAGCTTGTCTGACTGTGATGATTAAACTTCTTCATACTCTGAACAACCGGTTTTGTCGCAATTGGTCTTACAGTCTTTCTGTATTCTTTTGCCGTTAATCGTCTCTGTTCATTTTTTTGTTTTATATAGTTTTTTACAGCACCCGTCATCTGTCCCATAACAGATTTATCTCTTCCAAGTGCATTTTTTCTATATATATATCTTTTACTATTATTGCTTACTTTTGTCTGCATATTATTAAACCCTCCGGGTTATTTATTACTAACTATATCATAACACCTGACGGCGAAAAAGTCATGCTTGTACCTTTTATAAAAATATGGTAAAATCCTTTTAGAATACTTCGTGCAGTAATATTATATTCTATAATGTCCGGGCGTATGTTTTATAGAGGGTATTTTTTTGTCCGGATTACACGGGTATGTTCCGCACAGCGGATAAATAAAGGAGGATTTTATGGTTGGAAATGTTATTGTTGGTCAGTCAGGCGGCCCAACAGCGGTAATTAATTCAAGTCTTGCAGGTGTATTCAAGACTGCTAAAGACAGAGGTGCTAAGAAGGTTTATGGTATGCGTCATGGCATCAAAGGTCTTCTTGATCGTCAGTATGTTGATTTATCTGAAAAAATCAAGACTGATATTGACATTGACTTATTAAAGAGAACTCCATCTTCTTATCTTGGCTCTTGTCGCTACAAATTGCCTGAAATCAGTGAAGGTAAAGAAACTTATGAAAAAATATTTGAAATACTTAATGAACTTGACATCAAATATTTCTTCTACATAGGCGGTAACGACTCAATGGATACTATTAAGAAGTTATCCGATTATGGTATTCTTATCAACAGTGACATCAAATTCATGGGTGTTCCAAAGACTATTGATAATGATCTTGCCGTTACTGACCACACACCTGGATTTGGTAGTGCTGCAAAGTTTATTGCCGCAACAATGAAAGAAATTATCAGAGATGGTCTTGTATATGACTATCCTACTATTACTATTGTTGAGATTATGGGACGTAATGCCGGATGGCTTACTGCTGCCGCTGCTCTTGCAAAGGGTGAGGACTGCGAAGGCGTTGATTTAATTTATCTTCCTGAAAAGGTATTTGATATTGACCATTTCATGGAACGTGTTAAATCTATCGTTGCAAAAGGTCGTTCTATGGTTATTGCCGTATCCGAAGGTATCCGTGTTATGGATGGCAGATACGTATTTGAACTTTCAGACCACGTAGAATTTGTTGATGCTTTCGGTCACAAACAGCTCGCAGGTTCTGCTAAGTTCCTTGCAAATAAGATTGGCTCAGAACTTGGCATCAAGACTCGTGCTATTGAACTTTCAACACTTCAGCGTTGTGCTTCACACATGTCATCACGTACAGATATTACAGAAGCTTACAATGTTGGTGGTGCTGCGGTTAAGGCTGCATTTGAAGGTGAATCTGGCAAAGTTGTTGTATTAAAGAGAGTTTCTGACGATCCATATATGTGCATTACAGAAACACACGATGTTCATCAGATTGCTAATATTGAAAAGAAAGTTCCTCTTGAATGGATTACAGAAGATGATTTTGTAACAGATGATCTTATCCATTATATCAGACCATTAATTCAGGCTGAGCTTTCACCGATTATGGTAGATGGTCTTCCAAGACATCTTAATGTAGATATGTGATTATGTTCAGATTATGGTGTAAATTATTCGACGAAAGCGGACATCTTTTAAAAGATACCGTTATTGCAAACGATAACCCTGATTTGAATCGTACAAGAAAAATTTTTGATGGAATACATGATGCATGTTATGAGTTTGATTTAAGCGAGCCTATATGGCTTGAATCAAATATTGAAACCTTTAAGCGTCATTCCAAAGTACGTTTTAATCATGATAATTTTATTGATTCGATTGATTTTTCTTATATGGAAATTGAAGTAATTGAAGAAGACTAGATTAATAAACAGGCTGCCTCACCGAACGGTGGGACAGCCTGTTATTTCACTTTAAAATATAGTAATTACGCTTTTATAGCATTACTGAAGAAGTGAAAGTACGCCCTGGTTAGACTGTGCTGAAGTTGTTACGCCAAGCATTCTGTTAGCATTCATTACTGTTAAATTGTGTTGTACTACCATATTTTTGTGCTTCCTGCGATATTCCCTCTTCTTTCTTATATTCATCAACTTTTTCATCGGCTGCTTTTTTTACCGAACTTCTTACAATGTTGACCTCTCTCGGTGCATCAACCAGCAGATGAATATTGTTTCCTTTTCAAAATGTAACTATTTATTACAAAATGTTGATTTTTAACTTTTTATTTGTAATAATTCATCTGAACCATAGAAAATATAGTTTGAGAATATTTATGATTTTGAAGACACGAAATTCATAAAGAGGCTCACCATAAGTGAACATAAGACAGGAAAAATAAATATTATCCCTATAAATGACAATTTATCTATTGCTCTTCAAAAACTTTTTTCCAAACAGAATCCTTAATACAACGATTACATATTTACAAAATCTACAGACCACACAAGACCGCTGAGCCGTACTCAGGCATACCGCATAATAAAAACCGCAGCTGACAAATGTAATATTACAGGAAACATTAGTTGTCATTCTCTCAGAAAAACTTTTGGATTTTTTGCATGGAAATAAGGAACACAGCCGGCTTTACTCATGGCAATCTATAATCACTCCTCATACAATATAACAAAACGATATCTTGGAATCACACAATGCGAAAAAGATGATATATATATGCATATTAAATTCCCTTGCCAAACCATTTTTATAATATCAATTATAAATTTAAAAAATTTTTATTTTTCAGAAAAAAGGGGTTAAGGAAAATCGCTTACAGCCGATGTAATAAATGTAAACAAAAATGCAACATTTTGTAATAAAAGGTTGTATTTTTGTTTTTTATATGTCAAAAAAGGTATCCAATACACAACAACATATCGGATACCTTAATTTTTATATTTTATTTATTTAACTACAGACACGTCAACGCCACATCTACTGTCTCTTTATCAATCCCGCTTGCTATAAGTTCCTCTGTCCTCTAATCTTTGTGCCACATCACACATATTGCTCACTCCTTCCGATTCTCCCAGTAATTTCTCATATCTTCTGTCACCCGTCATCACTGAATAAGTGTTTAATGCTTGTAAGTTACTTTGCATTATGCCTGACACACATTACTTATTTCTTTTTTTACGTTTTTTTATAATAATTACTGCAAGCACAATTATACATGCTGCAGCACCGCCACATATATAGTAAATCATATTGCTGCTTTCTTTATGAATCACCGCAAAATCTGCTTCGTAAGGAATTTCAGCAGTCATATAACTTCCATGCTCTTTCGCATCTGCCTTAACCCAGCCTGAATCTGCGTTGTCACGATACCATACTTCGCTGCTTCCCGAAGTATTTTTTATGTAAAAATGGCATGTTTTTGTACCTTTATCTTTTACGTCTGTGCCTCGCATTTTCCATGCATATGAATATTCTATATCCCCTGACAGATTATCAGTATCACATTTTGATAATGTAATTTTATTATCATCATAGAATTTTCCTTCCGCAATAAAAAGCGGTTTATCATTCTGCGATGCAATGTCACCGGCAACACTTTCTATCCACACATGATATTCTGCTTCAACAACAGTATTCTGCAATATTGGTTTTGATACTATATTTTCCGGCCATTGTGCATAATATCCATCCTTATCAGGAATTGAGGGAAGTTCCGATACACCAAGATTTGCATTATATGCAATATTTTTTGTATCAATAACATTTCCATCAGCTTTGAATACAAGTGTTACACGATGAAATCCATCAGGTATATTCTCCATTGCCATAACAGCTTCATAGCTCGCACTGTCAGCCTTACCGCTATAATTAATATCATCAATTCCGCCATATATATCATTTACAAATATATTTGTGCTTACTTCACCGTCAGATTCAATTATTCCTGCAAGGCTTCCCTTTGCTTCACCATCACCAAGAATTGCCGGAATCGAAATACAATTTTGCATTGTATAACCTTTTCCACAAATTCCGCCTGTATAATCTTCACTTTCCACATTGCAAAGACTGTAACTGTCTGTTATTGCACTTGCACTGTTACCGGCTATTCCTCCGGCATAGTTACCCGTCTCCGACTTTACTGTTCCATAACCCTCGCTTCCATATACAAGTCCAAGTTCCTGTAATCCGACAATTCCTCCAGCACAGTCTTTTTTTGAATTAACCTCACCATAATTAATACAGTATATTACAACATCACTGACAGTTGAACGAAGCCTTACATTTGTAGTCTCAGTTATGTCAAGATCATACTCTGGATCAACATCATATTCAACGTTCATTGTTCCGGCTATTCCTCCGGCATTAATATCTCCATGCACTGCTCCCCTGTTTACTGATTTTGCAATAACACCATCTGAATTTTGTGCACTGTCAGCAGATGATATATCTTCTATATAGTCATCATCACTTGTCACAACATCCATTGTTTCTGTTACTGTATTACCAATATTTTTAATCTGTGCAGAGATTCTTTCAATACTATCTGCAATTGTTCTTATTTCACTGTCAACTGTGTCCGCAAGGCCATGTATATCATCTGCAACAGTGCTGTTTTCAATATCTTTTGAAATATCATCAACAAAATCTTCTATTTTTTCATCGTTATCGTTATTTCCATTAAGCTTATCCTGTAACTTATCAAGCAGTTCTTTATACTGATCAATAATATTTTCTGTATAAGACTTAACATCAGATGAAGCATTATTCATCGATGATGACATGTTATTTAATGTACTGTTAATAATATCTATTGAACTCTGCACATCATCAACACGGTCATTCAGATACTCAGACTCAATATCCGGTTCTGCCTGTCCGACAATTCCACCGACATCTTTTCTTCCATAGATTTCACCTTCATTAGAACATGTTATAACTTTACCGCTCTGTTTTCCGGCTATTCCACCGACATTATACCCTGTATGTGCAAATCCAATCTTACCATAATTAACACAATCCGATATTATTCCTGTTGACTCACCGGCTATTCCACCCATATCATTACGGTCTATGACATTCTGCGTAAGATTGAGAGTTCCTACATCAACACCACCTATGTCAAGTGTTGTATCCAGTTCCTGCGTATTAACACGGCTCTTTGATGTACAGCTGCTTATAAGTCCATCATTAACTCCGGCTATTCCGCCTGTCTGATTTGTTGCTAAAATATCAGCATCACTGGTACAGCTCACTATTTTGGCATTTTCATGATTATAGCCTGCAATTGCACCTGTTGCAGTAGATGCATTTACTTTACCCGAAAATGAGCTTTCATTTATTACCCCTTTGTTTACACCTGCTATTCCGCCTATATTTTCCTGACTTCCGGTAACATTAATACTTCCTGAAATATTAAGATTAGTAATAAAACCACTCTCTGCTATATAACGGAAAAAGCCAAAATCCGAACCTTTATAATCAACATTAAAACCACTTATTATATGAGAACCGCCATCAAATGTTCCGGCAAAATATGATATTCCTTTAAAATCTGAGCCCGAAACATCTATATCGGCAGTCAGTTTCACAATCTTGTCTTTGCTATAACTGTCATATTTGCATTTATTGGCAAATTCAATAAGTTCATTTACTCTTGAAATCTCAATAACATTCAAAGAATCTTCAGCTGACACATTAATCGGCATGATGCTTATTACTGTCATTATAATAAGGATTAGAGAAAGTCCTGCCGGTATTATCCTTTTCTTTAAATATTTTTTCATTGTCATGACTCCTCATCTCCTTCCTGTGCTTTATTGTCTGCAATATCATCATCTTCTGATATCTGTTGAGAATCCAAATCATTCTGCTCAATCTGACCCTGCCTTCCTGGAATCACAGAGTCTACAGACACTTTCATCTGTCCCTGGAATGTACCCTGTATATCAGCATCAATTTCACCTTGTACATATCCACGTACATGTCCCGTTACTCTTACTCTTCCTGCAACTTCTCTCTGTGGTCTTGTAATTTTCATTTTAAGTGCTGTCTGTTCTATACCAATGTCTCCCATAAGAAGTATTTGAGGCAGTACAAATAATACAAGAATTATTGAGATTAAAGTTCCTCGTCCAAGTGCCACACCAATTGAAGCAACTGTGGCATCTGATGCAATTTCACCAATCAGAAAACCGGCACATGTAAGTATTGAACCTGATGTAAATATTGTCGGAAATGACTGGTTAAGCGTCTCGGTTATGGCTTCTTTAAGCGGCATCTGCTGTTTAAGTTGTAGGTATCTGTTAGATATAACTATCGCATAATCAATTGTAGCACCCATCTGAATTGCTGATACAATCAGATATGCTATGAAAAATACAGTCTGCCCCTCAATTGACGGAACTGCGAAGTTTATCCATATACTTCCCTGAATTGTAAGTACGAGAAGTACAGGAAGACCTGCCGACTGGAATGTAAAGAACAATATTATCATAACAAATAACGCTGTCAGCACGCTTATTATAATATTATCTGACGCAAATGATGACTCAAGGTCATGGTCACTCGTTGAATTGCCTACAAGAATAACACTGTCTTTTGAATAATATTGTGCAGCGATTCCTCGAATTTCCTCCAGTGCATCATATGTCTCCTGACCTTCAACAGGAAGCGAAATATTAAGAACAAGCCGCGAATAATCCGAACCCTGAAGCTGGAGCTGTGCATCATGAAGTGTGTCATATAAAGTTGTAAGCTTTTCATCCAGATTGCTGTCAAGAGTCACATAACCTTCCTTATATTGGTCATATAAGAACAGAAACATATCAATAATCGGAACATCGTAATCATCAATTCCTGTTACAACCGGCCCGTACTGCTCCTGATTATATGCATATGCCATATATAAAACTTCAACAACTTCCCTGTCAATTCCCACAAGTTCCGAAAACTGTCTTGGACTTAATTTATCTGTAAGTACATACTCATCATTTATTGAAACATTGGAAAGAGCCAATGCAGATGTCACGTAATCAAGATTCTGAAGTTTTTTTACAACTTTATGCTCAGATTCATAATCACCCTTAGGTACCATTACTACAAGCTGGTTACTTGCACCAAAAGTTTCTTCTATTGTCTCCTGTGCAATCTTTGATTCGCTCTTTTTTGCACTTACAATCGAACTTGTATCATAAATATACTGACAGTTATTTGATTTCATAAATGCAAATACAAGACATATTATAAAAAGCGGAGGTATAATATATTTTGTCTTATTGGCAAACTTACCAACAATAGTAATCTTTGGAACATAACATTTGTGATGCGTCTTATCAATTCCTTTTGCAAAAATTAAAAGCACCCCCGGCATAAGGAAAAATACCGAAATAAGACTTAAAATAATCGCCTTTACAAGAATTATACCCATATCATATCCAAGTCTGAACTGCATGAACATCATTGCAACCATACCTGAAATAGTAGTAAGTGATGACGAACTTATTTCCGGAATAGCCTTTGAAAGTGCTACCTTTACAGCCTCTTCAGCATCAAGCGTCTCATGCTCTTCCATAAATCTGTCACACAGAATAATAGCATAGTCAATAGCCAGTGCCAGCTGCAATACAACCGCAATAGAATTAGTGATTGATGAAATCGTTCCAAACCAGTAGTTAGTTCCCATATTAAGAATAGCCGCTACCCCAAATGTAATCAAAAGTACCGGTATCTGCAGATATGCCTTAGTTGAAAGCAAAAGCACAGCAACAATGACAACTACAGCAAGCACAAGAATTATATTCATATCCTTCGCAAGTGATTCGGCACTTGACTCTTCTGAACCAACTTCAGTTGAAACATAAACATCATAATCCGCCAATATATCCTTGACAGAATTCAATGCGTCCTTACTTACCTGTTCATCCGATGTCCCACTGAAAGTAATGTCAAATAATGCATTAGTCCCCTTAAAATGGTCAGATGAATCATCAAATGCAACTTCCTTGACACCGTCCACATTTTCAAGACTATCGACAAGCGAATCCGCCTGATTAAACGTGACATTTGCAAGCATAACCTTTGCACTTCCATATGTCATAAACTGTTCATCCATTATAGACAGACCTTGTCTTGTCTCACTGTCAGCCGGCAGATAAGATGTTATATCCTGATTGACCTGTACCTTATTAATACACAGCACACTGTAAATAATTGCCAGCACAAAAAGAATCTCTATGGCTTTACGCTTATTTACAATAAATGTTGCCACCGTAAGCCACAGATTTCCTTTCTTCTTTTCTTCCTGTTCTTTCATACGAATCTCCTGTTTTCTTAACATTGTGTTGATTATTTTTATGATATAATTGTAATAATATCATAAGAATTGCTCAATAACAATTTTTAATCAAACTTGTCTCAACTCAACCGTGGCGAAATCACCTTTGTAATAAAAAACGGGACAAAACACTTTCATATGTTTTGTCCCATAAATTTTATACTACTGCATTACGGCTTTCTCCTGCCTCAAATGCTTTAATATTTTCATATACCTCGTCCATCAGACGAACGCGTGCTTCATAAGTTGCCCATGCAATATGAGGTGTAATAATAAGCTTGCTGCTGTCCTGTATCTCAAGAAGAGGATTATCTGCTGCAATCGGCTCTTTGTCGATAACATCAAGACCCGCACCGGCAATTATATTCTCTTTTAATGCTTTTGTTAAAGCTGCATTATTTACAATAGGGCCTCTGCCGAGATTCAGAAGAACAGCATTCTTTTTCATCTTTGCAAATGCTGCATCATCAAAAAGATTATTTGTTTTATCATTAAGTGGTGCATGTATTGATATAATATCTGAATTTTCAAGAAGTTCATCAAAGGAAACTCTCTTAAATTCAGTATCATATGTATGTCCGCTTGCCGAAAAATATACCACCCTGCATCCAAACGCTTTGGCTACATCTGCAACTCTTCTTCCTATGCTTCCAAGTCCGGCAATCCCCCATGTCTTTCCACTGAGTTCATTAAATACTTTGTCAAAATGTGTAAAACACGGACTTTTGACATACTCTCCGGATTTTACATATTCATCGTAATATCTTAATTTTTCGTATACATAAAATAAAAGTGCGAATGTATGCTGCACAACTGATTCCGTTGAATATCCTGCAACATTAGCAACCCTTATTTGGTGAGCCTTTGCATATTCAATGTCAATATTATTATATCCTGTTGCAGTCTCAGCAACCATCTTTATATTTGGTGATGCTTCAAACAATTCCTTTGTAATCACAACTTTATTAGTCACAACCACATCAGGCTGTATTTCCTTAATACGCTGTAACGCTTCCTCCTGCGTACTTGTCCGGTATGTTATAACTTCACCAAGTGTTTTAAACTTATCAAGCGAAATATCATCACCATATGTAATTGTATCAAGCATTAAAATTTTCATGATAAATTCCTCTTATTGTTAATTGTTAAAATTAAATTCTCTTACGGAGTTCTTCTCCTTCTGCTTCATACCCCGGCTTTCCAAGAAGTGCAAACATATTCTTCTTATAGCTTTCAACACCAGGCTGATTAAACGGATTAACACCGAGCATATAACCTGAAAGTCCACATGCAAATTCAAAGAAATAGAATAATTCGCCGAGATAGAATGGTGTCTGCTCAGGAATATCAACTCTTAAATTTGGTGTATTTCCATCTGTATGTGCAAGAATTGTACCATTCATGGCACATTTATTTACAAAATCCATCGTCTTTCCTGCAAGATAATTAAGTCCATCAAGGTCTTCATCTTCTTTTTCAATAACAATTTCTCTTGATGTCTTCTCAACATTAAGAACGGTCTCGAACATAATTCTTGAACCATCCTGTATAAACTGTCCCATAGAATGTAAATCTGTTGTCAAATCAACACTTGCCGGGAACAATCCCTTGTTATCCTTGCCTTCTGACTCGCCCATAAGCTGCTTCCACCACTCAAGTGTATAATGAAGACTTGGCTCATAATCACAAAGAATTTCTACTGATTTGCCTTTTCTTAACATAATATTTCTGAGTGCTGCATATTGCATTGCATCGTTATTGTCAAAATCATTCTCAATGCAGCGTTTTCTTGCTGATGCTGCTCCTGCCATAAGTTCGTCTATATCAACACCGCTTACTGCAATTGAAAGAAGTCCTACTGCTGTAAGAACAGAAAAACGTCCGCCTACATCATCAGGTACAACAAATTCTTCATAACCTTCTGCGTCAGCAAGCTTCTTTAATGCTCCTTTAGCCTTGTCAGTTGTAGCATAAATCCTCTTTGCTGCCCCGTCTTTTCCATACTTTTCTTCAAGCATTTTCTTAAACACTCTGAATGCAATAGCCGGCTCAGTTGTAGTTCCTGACTTTGAAATAATATTTACAGAAAAATCCCTGTCACCTATTACATCAACAAGCCCAGCAAGATAATTTGAACTTATTGAATTACCTACAAAATAAATCTCCGGTGCTTTCCTTAAATCCTTAGAAACTGAATTAAAGAAATTATGTCCAAGAAATTCAATTGCAGCTCTCGCACCGAGATAAGAACCACCGATACCAATTACTACAAGCACATCTGAATCTGACTTAATCTTTTCTGCTGCCTTCTTAATACGTGCAAACTCTTCCTTATCATAATCAACAGGAAGGTCAATCCATCCGAGATAGTCATTACCTGCACCACTCTTAGAAAGAAGAAGCTGTCTTGCACTCTCCGTAAGTGCTTTCATTGATTCAACTTCATGTTCATGTACATAACCTGCGGTCTTAGAATAATCAAATTTTACCTGTCCCATATATAACCTCCATTTCTTTACTTTTTTAAGTAAAGTCCACAAAATAATATAATACTAATTTAGTTTAATTATACTTCCTGCCTAGGTATTTTTCAAGATTTGCTTGTACTGTTTATTAAGCCTGCCAAACTCAGCTGCTGCCTGTCCCCTCAGCTTTTCCGTATATATTCCTTTCACATTTCCCTTTAAAAGTTCCGAATATTTTTCAAAGTGCAGGAGTTCATTCTGCATTATAATAATAATATTCTTTTTATTTTCATTATAATCTGTCATTTTTTCTAAAACTCTTAAAGCAATTATCTCAAGGAGAGTCATTGATATGTATACAAAACATTCCTGTAAATTATTAATATGAAAAATTACACTCAGAATTCCCATTACAATAATTATATTACCGGTTTTTTTTGACACATCAGCAATCAAATCCAGCGAATATCCACCATAAATACACGAATCAAATGTGTTTTCCACAAATCTTTTTACATTGTCAACCGGAATTTCCAGCTTTGAGCACTCTTCATATCTTAAAATCGTATTTTTCACGAATACCGTTCTCATCATTTTACGGCTGCAGTCCTCTTTTATGTACGCCATAATCGTATAAACCACAAGCTGTGCCGTCATCCCCAGTAAAAATATAATTAACATCCCCAATAAAATTATTTTCATACAACCTCCATTTATTTATCTGTAACATTAAGAAGTTTATGACAGCATTTCTTCCATATCACTTAAAAATATTATAATTCAGACATCATATTTTTTAAAGTCCTCATATTAATAATCGTTTTACAAAAAATACGGCAATGTGCCTTTTTTTGACACACCACCGCATAAAAATCATATAAACATATCGTCTTAGACACCGCTGTATGCACTATATCCGCCGTCAACCGAAAGAACAATGCCATTTACAAAACCTGATGCATCATCGCTTGCAAGAAAAAGTGCCGCACCTATAAGTTCTTCTGGATTACCAAATCTGCCCATCGGTGTTCCGGCAATTATCTTTCCTGCTCTTGCAGTATAACTTCCATCCTCATTAAATAAAAGAGAATGATTCTGTTCTGCTGCATAAAATCCCGGTGCAATTGCATTACATCTTATTCCGCTCTCTCCAAAATGAACTGCAAGCCACTGCGTAAGATTAAAAATTGCACTTTTTGCATTGCCATATGCAACAACCTTTGTAAGCGGAAGAATTGACGTTACAGATGCTATATTAATAATACTTCCACTTCTTTTTTCTACCATATCTTTTGTAAAAACCTGAATCGGAAGAATTGTTCCCATATAATTAACGTCCATTACATCTCTTATTTTATCTTCATCAAGATTCCAGAACGAATAATCATCTTCTCCTTTTTCCTTCTTTAACATCTCTGTTGAAGCTATTGCACCCGGCTGGTTTCCACCTGCACCATTAATAAGGATATCACACATTCCAAGTTCACTGCTTATTAGGCTGTACGTTTTTTCCAGTTCATTTTTATCAGTCACATTACAGCTGTATCCTTTTACAATAACATCTTTGCCATACTCATTTAACGCATCTTCTGTCAATTTATTAACTACCTTCAAAAGCTTTTCCTGATTACGCCCTATTATGGCAGTTTTTGCTCCACTAACGGCAAGCCCATATGCCATAGCTGAGCATAATGTTCCGCTTCCTCCTGTTACAATTGCTGTCTTTCCCGTCAAATCAACCTTAAATGGTATTTTCATACGATAATCCTCCTGTATTTTTTAAGATTACCTTTTTTCCTTTTATATTATACTGCAACAATTCTATAATTTAAAGCACTGCTG
>ERZ791716.221-NODE-221-length-35405-cov-2.781132_pt1 | contig 35405 bp, 36 predicted proteins | sample MGYA00510049_ERZ791716 | MGnify/ENA primary metagenome ERZ791716 (study PRJEB30046, sample SAMN00715135) | human gut metagenome | study: EMG produced TPA metagenomics assembly of the A metagenome-wide association study of gut microbiota in type 2... | reverse complement strand
TAGTTTCTTCTATACTATCTATCCACATGGAGATAGTTCCACTATTTTGTACTTTTACTTTATATGAAATTGTTGAATTTACTTGCTTTAAATCTGCTCCTATCGTTACTGTATATTTACTATATTTACTTGTATAGTTTTCTAATCCTAAATTAGTTGTTTCATAAAGTGATACATTCGTTATTCTTATGTCAGATTCTACTCTAAAATTAGCCTCTCCACTTATTTTTAAATCACTATTAAGGGCTGCATAACCAACTGACAGGCATAACGTAAAACATACAAAAAGCAGAAAAAGCATTAACTCAGTTTTATCTTTTAAATTTTTTTTTGAGTCTATTTTCTTTAGTTCCATGCTAATCATTCCCCATTCAATAATATTGATAAGTCTACCTTCTACTTATAGAATATCATAATATCTTAAATTTTCCAAGGTTTACATACACTTTTTAAAACAAAAAAGAAAACTATTTTCTAGTTTCTTTTTCTAAATCTGCTAATTTTAATACATATCTATATGTTTCATTTGAAGTTTTAACAATGAACACACTCTTTTGTCCTTTATGAACTTCAGAGAAAATTATTGGTTTTTCTAAGTTATCTCTTACATCTAAAAGTTCAGTAAAACTATTTACATCTATTATTTCTTTTTCGTTATTTAAATCTACAATTTTCTTAGAGTTAACAATTACTCTATCATATTCTCTTAGTATTTTAGATAATGTTACGTCATATAAACTTTTTTTAGCAGAAGTTTTACGCATAAATAATAATAATTTAACAACAAATGCAATTGATATTATAAATGATACAAAAGATAATATAAATGTTACCTTATTAGAAATGCTAAAATCTTTATAAACACTTGCATTATTATTATCATTATTTACTGACTTTGAATCCATCGTAATATCTATCATTTGCTCTGTTAATGGAATCTTTAATTTCATTGTGTCAGAAGATTCATAACTTCTTATCATATTACCCTTTTCATCTTGTATTTGAACACATAAACTTAAAGTTAAATTACTATTAGCACTAATTGCATATGAACTCTTAAACGATTTAACTAAATCATTATATTTATCATAATCAACTTTTATATTTTGGTTTATGTTAAATCCATTTGATGATTCCTTAGTGTAAATAACTGGTTCTGTTAACTTATCTGATTTTGAATAAATAACTTTTGTTTTATCTTGACTATCAGTTACTGCTACGTCAGCTTTAACGTAATATGAATAAGTATAATTAATGCTTTGGTTAACACTAAAATTATAACTAAAGTTAACGTCTATGTCATTTATTAAATTAGCTATATACTGCATGTTTTTATCTAAATAAGGTTCTTTATAATAATCATTTGGTTTTAAATATACTTTATAATCTACGTTACTTGATTGATTGTATAAAACCATGTTTTGTGTTTTTATAGATATACTAGATATAACTAATATTATCCCTATAATAAAGAATAAAACTATTCCTATAACATTAATTAGCAATCTTTCATTGTAACCTAAGTATTTATTGTTTTTATTTTCTTTGTAAGTTATATCAGATTCATATTTTTTTTCATTACTATCAGTATTATCATTTGATAAATCTTCATGTTCTTTAGTATCACTAGAATCTTCTATAACTGGTATACTCATATCTAAACTAGTTTTTTCTAATTTTTCATCATCTTCCTTTATCTCAGGAATGTATGGAATAAATATCTTTTCTTCTTTTTCTTCCTCTTCTAATGATTCATCTGGTTTTGTTTCTATTAAAGAGTTTTCCTCAGGAATAAAGACTTCTACTTCTTCCTTTTCTATTTCATCCATCTTTGTACTATCTTTAAGAAGTACTTTTTCATCTAATAATTTATCAATTGCTAAATCAACGCTTTTTACCTCGTTATCCTTTATTTCATCTATTTGCTCTACATTAGCTTCCTTTTTTACTTTTTGTTTTTCAGATACGTTTTTCTTCTTTCTATGATATCTATTTGAATTGCTAGTATACTTTCTCTTTTTAACACTCGCCATATAAATTCACCACCCTATTTATTCAATAACTCATTTAATGCAACAGTTGGCATTCCAATCCATCTTATTCTAAATTTAACTATTCCTATTACATCTTCTTGTTCTACTGTCCAAGAATCTTTTGCATTGTTATAATCGCCCTTAGTTTTAAAACTTATTGTTTCACCATTATTACTTTTCTTTATTACACGGTGAACTATTATTTTATTATCATGGTTATAAACTAATACATCGCCTTTTTTTATTTTTCTTGCTTCTTCGTTTTTCATACTTTTAAGTACTATTACATCTCCTTTTTCAATTGCAGGAGACATAGAGCCTGATCCAATTGTTAGAGCTTGATATGTAAATAAGCCACTTGTTAAAAGTACGATAGTAAGAAGTGCAAAAGTTATAACTGAATATAAAACAAGTTTTCTGTTATTATATCTTGAATCTTTTATTTTTCTAACTGAATAATAATTAAACATATTATTTAGTCTTGCCATTATAGCGATAGGTAAAACCGTTTTTAAAAGTACGTTTATATATTCACCAAAGTCCGGAAATATCGGAAGTAAATAAGTACTAAGCTCAGTTATTAGCCTATATATAATTCCATTTTTATATCCTACTTTCATAGTTAAATAAGTAAGAAATATATTTTTTGTAATACTAGGGAAAACAACAAGACATATCATTTTTGTTATTCCAAGTGCTGTTTTAACATCATAGATATGAACCATTGTGTTAACATCTACCATTACAAATAATAAGCATCCAATAATTAAGCAAGGCAAATTTCTCTTTGTTTTATTAAATAATACATATCTCATTAATTCACTAATTAATATTAATGCAATAACTGGAAAAGTATTTTTAATAATGTTTATAAATGATAAACTGTAGCTGGATTTTACAAACCCAGAAAATAAGCCTAAAAAATATGTAATAAAATAATACATAAGTAAAAATATTATAATGTTTAATAAAACATCTTTTTTGTACCTATAATTATCTTTTTCAAAACCATTTAACACTATCATTAAAATTAAAAATGGTAGCATTATCCCGGATATTACATACATATTTGCTATTTTGAATACAAAACTATTAAATAGCAAAAAAATTAGAAGAATTATTTCTAAAATTAGTATTTTATTAAATCCCTTTTTCATCCAATCACCACTTTTTAACACTTTTGTATTAAATAGCAATATCAAAGAAGAGTTTTATCTCTTCTTTGATTACTATTTATAATTAGTTTTGAGCGTATGTTATAGTTATTCCTAAATCAGAAATAGAAACATCGTCTGCTGGTAAGCTGTTACTTTCGAAAGCTAATTTTAAAGTTAAGTTTTTAGTTTCGTTAGCATTTAAAGTATCTTCTTTTGCAACTGCTGCTCCACCATCTGTATAAGTTAATGTGTAAGTTAAACCGTCACAAATAATTTTTGCGTCTGCTGTTGCTGCTGCTCCAGTACCAGTACAAGTTGGTTTAGCTGCTTTAACTAATTCAGATATTTTAGCGTTAATAGTACCTTTATTTTCAACATCAAAAGTGTATGTAACACTATCACCTGGTTTTGTTAACTTAAGCGCATAGTTACCAATTGTAGTTCCTTTCGTATCGATTGTAGGTGCTGTTGTAACTGCAGCATCTCCTGTTAATGTTGGGGTACTTAAATTTTTAAAATGAATATCCCATGAAGCTGTATTTACAGTTGCACTACCATTAATTGTTAATGTTTGCGATAAAGCTGCAAATGCAACAGTTAGTCCTAATACTGCTACTAATAAAGCTGCAACTGATAGAACTTTGATTTTTCTTTCTTTTTCCATCTTTCCTCCTCTTATTATTATTACAAATATATGATATCATTTTTTTTAGTGATAATCAACATTTTTTTATAACTATGTAAAATCATATCTATCTTTTCTTAAAGTATAAACATTATCTTTTTTGTTAGTGCTATTTATATGGTTATAAATTTTAGATACAACATAAATAGATAATTTAGGCATTGCTTTTCTTATGTAATTTATTTCTTCTTCATTTGCTACATGATAACTTTTATTTGAAATTCCATAAGAATCATAAACAACTCCATTTATCATTATCCCGCATTTTCTTAAATTATTATCTATCATAACTGTTGCTCCAGGATAATAATGCATCATAATATCACAAAAATCCGAGCTGTAAACACTAAAAATATCTTCTGTATTACTACCTAGATAACTAATGTTATCCTCTAATATTATGTCCTCTAAAATAGAGTTTATTAAATTTATTGTTAAAATAACCTCATCCATAATAATCACCACTATAATTTATGAAACAATAAAAAAAGCCGTGACATATATCACTAGCTCAAAGTTAATAAATTATTAAAATATTTATCAAAAACTTCCTTTAACATAAATAATTCTTCTTCTATTTCATCGTGCATAATTAAGTAACTTTGATAAATCGGATAAGATTCTAACTTTTTATATAATTCATTTATTTTAAGTTCAACTGACTTATCTTTGTTGTTAGCACTTATTTTTTGAAATTTCTTTATTTCATTTATAACGCTTATTATCTCTTTATCCTTAGATATTTTATCTTGAACGCTTAAATAATCTTTGTACAACTTAGATTCTTCAAAATCATCAAATAATTCATCTATTTTTTCTTCTATATCACTCATCTATCTTACCATCCAAGCTCCAAGTTTTAGCATCAGTAATTTTAACATTTACTATTTTACCAATATATTTTTTATCTGCCTTAACATTAACTAATTTCATGGTATCAGTATAACCCGCTAACATATTTTCATCTTTTTCACTTACGTTTTCTAATAAAACCTTCATAACTTTACCAACTAATTTATCATTAGCTTCTTTTGCATATTTATTTATTATTTCATTAAGTTTATATAGTCTTTGTTCTTTTTCTTCCTTTGATACGTTATCTTCCATTTTAGCAGCTGGAGTGCCTTCCCTTGGTGAGTATATAAAAGTAAATGCTGAATCATATTTACACTCTTCTGCAAGTTTTAAAGTTTCTTCAAAATCCTTAGTTGTTTCACCTGGAAATCCTACTATTATATCAGTTGTAATAGATGAGTTATCCCCTAGTTTTTCTCTTATTTTTTTATAAAGCTCTAGGTATGATTCTTTGGTATAACGTCTTCCCATAAGTTTTAATATTCTAGATGAACCTGATTGTACCGGAAGATGAATATAGTTACAAATATTATCGTACTTTTTAATTATATCAATCATATTATCAGTAAAATCCCAAGGATGTGATGTTACGAATCTTACTCTATTAATACCTGTTTTAGCTACATCTTCAAGTAAATTTTCCATTTTATAATTTCTATCTTTAAAATCTTTACCATATGCATTAACATTTTGACCAAGTAATGTAACTTCCATATAACCTTGTTCTTTTAAGTTTTTAACCTCACTTATTATATCTTCTGGCATTCTACTTCTTTGTTTACCTCTTGTATAAGGAACAATACAGTACGTACAAAACTTATCACAACCATACATAATATTTACCCATGCTTTATATTTAGAATCTCTTTTTGATGGAAGCCCTTCTATTACGTTTCCTTCGTTAGACCATACGTTAACTTCTAGTTTTTCAGTTTTCATATGTTCTTTTAAAATTTCTGGAAGCTTATAGATATTATGAGTTCCAAATACAAAATCCATCCATTTATACTTATTAATTATTTCATCTACTACGCTTTCTTCCTGACTCATACATCCTGCAAGTCCAACCATTAAATTAGGTTTAGCCTGCTTTAAGTGCTTTATTCTACCAAGCATTCCAAACGTTTTATTATGTGCGTTTTCTCTAATAGCACAAGTATTTAAAATAATTAAGTCAGCATTTTCATAATCATCTGTTTTAATAAATTTCATATCTTCTAATATTGCAGATATAACTTCACTATCATGTTCATTCATTTGACAGCCATAAGTCTTAATAAAGTACTTTTTATTTTCTCCTAAGTTTTTAACTTCATCCGGAATTTTATATTCATTTCTTAATACTTTTATATCTTCTTTAGTTCTTTTTTTAGCTTCTATATAATTTGGTTTTAACATATCAATCACTCATTTCTTAAAATAGTATAACATAAAAAAAAGAATTTGTTATTTTATTTATTCAAATTCATTTTTTTAATACAATAATCCATTTTATAATCTACGTATGATACAAAATCTGTATTTCTATGCTTTTTAAAATACTCTTCTGCACTTTTATAATATGATTCTACTATAATATCTTCTAATACATCCGAAGGAAAAATATTTTTTTCATATTTTCTTAAAGTTTTATCAATTAATTCGTCACTATTTTCATTAATCATTTTTTTATTAATTCGAGTTTTTTCATATAAACTTCTATCATTTTTAGCATAAAAAGTTAACCTTGAATTAACATATCTTTGTATATCAGGATTTTCTTTAAAAAGCATGTTATTTATTGCTTTTTCAAAATATATATCATATTTTTCTTTTAATGCTTTTTTAAATTCTTTCTTATTAATAACTTCATCTTTATATTTTTCATATACTAAACGAGTTATATAAAAATAATATTTATAAACATCATCATAATAAGTCATATCTTCCATTTTTAATAAAGAAATGCATTTTTTTATATAACTTATATAGTTCTTTTCTTTATTTTTCATTTCTTTAATTATCGTGGTCTTAAGGTTTAAATTTCTAAAATAAATATCACCAGATAAAATGTTCTTTATTATTTTCCTATATGTATTAAAATCAATATTTTTAAATTCATTTAATAAATACATGTATTTATTAACAAAATATAAAACTATTTTGTTATTTGAACCAACTTTATTAACATAATATACTAGTAATTTTTCTTCATCATTAAGGTACTTCAATTTTCTAGAAATCTGTGAATTAAAATAATTAGATACTGATGATTTTTTATCACCATTTAAATAATTATTATAAAAACCACTAACGATTTTATTGGATAACATCATAAGTTCATCATCATTTAAAACATCTGTTGTATTTAAAATCTTAAGATTTTTATAAAGTTTATTAATATAATGTTCTTTTATATATTCTTTGTTTCCTGATGTAATTACATCATTATAATGTGTTTTTGGAAAAAAAGTTTTAACTTTTTTTCTTAAAACAAGGGAAAGTTTACTTTTAATTTCGTCATTATAAATATATTTATAAACTAATTGGGGAAGCATTTCTTTTGCATCTTTTACATATTCTTCTCCATATTTATTAGAAACATTTAAACAAAAGATAGGCTCGTAATATTTTATTATTTCTTTAATTAGTTTTTCATCTTTTGTTTTTTTAGCTAGTCTAACTTTTTCTTCTATTCCCATAAAAAAACACCTCTTTTTATGGCACTTATTATACATAAAGAAAAAAATAAGTCAATCAGGCTTATTTTAGTTCTTTTACAAAGTCTTTAAATTCTTTTCCTCTAATTTCACATTCTTTATATTGATCCCAAGAGGCTGATGCTGGAGATAGAAGAACAACGTCTCCGCTTTTTTTAATACCTTCTATTTCTTTCATAGCATCTTTTAAAAATTCATGAGTATAAACTGGGATTTTTAAACTTTTTGCGTAGTCTTCTACTCTTTTTCTACATTCACCAATTGCTAAAACTGCTTTTACGTTTTTCATGTATGGTGTAAGTTCGTTAAAGTCTTGTCCTCTTTCTAATCCACCTAATATAATTATGGTTGGATTATTAAATGAAGAAAGTGCAATTTGAGTACATTTAATGTTAGTTGCTTCAGTATCATTATAATACTTAACGCCATCAACTTCTCCTGAAAATTCTAGTCTGTGCTCAACACCTTTAAAATTGTAAGCAACTTTTCTAATGGTATCATTTGATACGTTAAACTCTTTTGCTACCATAATAGATGCCATTACGTTTTCTTTATTATGGTTACCTACTATAATCATTTTATTAGTATCAAGAACCTCTTCATCGTTATAGTAAATAATATCATCTTTTAAGTAGCAATCAGCTTTTTTCTTTGATGAAAAATATAACTTCTTAGACTTAATATCTTTTGTTTGTTTTAATACTTCATCATTTTCTAAATTAAGAATTGCAATATCATCTTCTGTTTGATTTTTAAATATCTTTGTTTTAACGTCTTTATATTTCTTATAGCTATTATCAAAAAAGTCAACGTGAGCTTCTGATAAATTAGTCATAACTGCTATATGTGGTTTAAATTCTTTTACGTTATTAAGTTGCTGGCAAGATGTTTCCATAACAATTACATCACCCTTTTGTAATTTATCTAAAAAACTACATAAAGGATATCCTATATTTCCTGCTAAATGGCATCTAATACCTGCTTCTTTAATCATTTCGTAAGTAAGTGTTGTAGTTGTTGTCTTACCATTAGTACCAGTAATAGAAACTAACGTAACATCTTTTGGTAATAATCTATAAGCCATTTCTACTTCATTTATAACTTCTATTTTAAGTTCTTTTGCTTTTTCTATATATTTATGATGTATTGGAACTCCTGGATTCTTAATTAAATAATCATAACTTTCATCTAATAAGTCATCCGGATGTGAACCAAAGAAGAACTTAACTCCTAGATCTTTTAGTTCTTTTAGTTTATCCCTATCTACCTTACTTTCATCTTTACCATCATTTATTAAAACTTCATTTCCTCTTTTTACTAAAAATTTAGCAGCTTCATAACCACTTCTTGCAAATCCTAATATAAATATTTTATTATTTTCAAACATATATAACACCTCGTAATAATTATACTATAATAAACGTATTTTAACTAACTTTTTTTAATTAAAGTATTTATTTTTTCTAAGTTATCAAATGTAATACCTACATATTCATCATCCATAACTAATATAGAAGCCTTTTTATAATTATCATCATAATATCTTTTTAGTATATCTATATTGCAAGGTTTAATATTTATGTTAAATATCTCCTTACTTATAATAAAATTTTTCAAATAATTTAATAATTCAATTTCTGTTTGCATAACTACTTATTCCTTTCTAAAAAAAAATCACAATAGTAATTATAGTGATTTTAATTTAAGAAATATGTCGAATTATATACCTTTTTCAAAAACTTTTTCTAAGTAACATTTCCCACATAAGGGAACGTATTTTGTTTCTTTATTCTCTTTATCTATTACGTTTTCTAATCCATCTTTTACGTATTTACCATTTATTTTCCTTGCGTTAAAAAAAGCTTTCTTACCACATTTACATATTGTTTCTAGCTTTTTAAACTTATCTGATAATTCAAATAATCTTTTGGATCCTTCAAAAAATTCAGATTTAAAATTAGTCTTAAGTCCAAAACAAATAACTAAAATATCAAATTTCTTTGTTATTATCCATAACTCTTCTACCTGACTTTTATTTAAAAACTGTGCCTCATCTACTAAAACGATATCTGCTTTTCTAATTTTTTCTATGTATTTATCACTGAGTATGCTCTCTTTTTTACCTAGTTTTATCTGAATCTTTCTTTTAGGTCCAATTCTTGATACTAAATAATCTCCTCCTTTAGTATCTATAACAGATTTTATTAAAATAACCTTTTTATTATTTTCTTCATAATTATAAGCTGTTTGTAAAAGATTCATGCTTTTACCCGAGTTCATAGGTCCATATCTAAATTCTAAATCAGCCATATAAAACACCTACTTACATATTTATTTTTTATAAACATAACTCTTGCCTGGCTTTATGTTAATGTTTTTATAATCTTTATCATTTGTAACATCTTTAATAACTTTTATAAATTCTGGAACTTTAGATGTAGCATTTGCTTCTAAAATATTCATACCATTATCAAACATATCTAATTTATACATATCATCATTAAAAGAAAAGCAAAGTCTTGTTTTATCAAGTTCATTTATTATTTCTCTTTGATTTTTTAAAATATTATATGTTCTTTCATCTATTTTTTCTTCTGTTATTATTTTTTCTTTATCATCATAAGTCTTTTTTATCGTAACATAATACGTGTTTTCACCTTCAAGACTTCTTTTTCTAAGTCTCATTTCGTAGTTACCATTTGTTTTTAAATATGTCTGGGTAATTCTTATTTTCGTATAGTCTTTGATATTATCTATATTAAGGGGAAGTTCTACTACGTATTTTGCTTCCTTTTTTTCATCTATATTTAGATGTTTTTTTATTATTTCTAAAACATTATTCATCTTTTCATCAAAGGAATATTTATTTGATACGATCTTTAAATTATTGTGAAAACTCCAAGCATCTTGTACCTTGTCATCACTTATAATAGCTTCTTTTATATCTTCTTTTCTTGCGCTATTATTACTTGTTGTGTAATACTTTTGTGCACCCTTAGCTGCTGTTGTTAGACTAATTACCAAATCATAGCTATCCATAAGTTCTAACTTTGTTTTACCAAATTCTTTTATTAAAGAATCAAAATCTTTTTCATTTAAAAATGATTTTACGTCAAAAACTCCTCTATCACAAATTATAACGCATTTTTTATCTATTAAATTTGCAGCATAAGAAAAACATTCTTCATTAATTAACTGTTCCTTTAATAAAATTCTTTCAAAGTCTAACATACTTATTTTTCCTTCTCCAAAAGGTCTTATTCCCTCGTTTATAATTCTTGTTGCGACTTCATCAATTATAAATACCTTATACCCCATATTAGTAAGTTCATTATCTATTTTAGAAAGTGCGGTTGTTTTTCCTGCACAAGGTCCTCCAGTTAAACATATTTTTGATACTAACATAATTAATATATCCTTTCTATTTTATTTTTTGATAAATCCAATTTATGAACTGATGAGTGTGTAACTTTAAACTCATCTTTATACATAGTAGGTTTTATATCATTTAAAATATAGTAAATCATATTTATTACTCCTCTATGTGTTACTAATAAATTATCATCCCATCTATCTATTTCTAATAATAGTTTTTCAACTCTAAAATATAAGTCCATTAAAGATTCACCATTAGGATACGTATCATACGTGTTTATTTTTCCTAAAAAGTAATCATCTTTATCTAAACTAGCTTTTAAAATGCCATTATAATCTCCTTTGTCTTGCTCTCTTAATAAATCCGTATAAATTATTTCTTTATTTAAATTTTCATTTACTATGTTTGATGTTTGAACTGCTCTTTTAACATCACTTGAAATAATTTTATTAAAGTTTATATTTTCTTCTATAAAACTTCTTGCTTCTTTGGTTTTCATAATTCCTTCATCTGTCAGTGAAACATTGCTATAACCTCCTATTTTAGTTTCATCATCAAGACCATGTCTTAACAAATATATCATTTTAGCCTCCTTTTAGTGTATTTTGTACACATATAATTTTATATTAAAAAGTACATATCATTTGTACTTTTTAAAACACTTTCTTAACGGGAATTTCGTCTTTAAATTTATATAATTTAGATGGTTTATTTCCATTTAAGCTAAGTTCTTTATTTAAGTCTTCAACTATGTTTAAACTTAGTATTTTCTTTCTAAAGTTTCTTCTATCAAACTTCTTTTGTAAAATACTTTCAAAGACTTTTTGTAATTCAGGCATCGTAAAATTATCAGGTAAAATAGATTTTAAAATGTTACTTTCAGTTATTAGGCTTTTTAATTTTTCTAATGCCTCATTCATAATTTCATTATGTTTAAACGCAAGATTAGGCACGCAATCAATTTTAAACCAAGCGGCGTCTTTAGTATTTTTGTTTTCTTTTATTATTTTAGAATCACTTTTTAATATTCCAATATACGATACTGCAAGCATTCTAAATAAGTTATTTTCTTCACCAAACTCATCAAATGTTTTAAACTGGTAAATATCACAATTTTCTATACCAGTTTTTTCATATATTTCTCTTTTAACTCCATCTTCTAACCTTTCGTTATTGTATAAAGCTCCACCTGGTAATGCCCACATATCCTTATATGGTTTGTTACTTCTTTTTACTAATAATACTTTAGTTATTCCGTTATCTACCGTAAATATAGCAGATATAACATGGATACCTTGTTTTTCATATAATTTATTATCTACTCTCATATAATCACCTTAACTATTTTCATTATATGTGCCGTTTATACACTTGTCAATAGCTTTTTGTGTATTTTATACACTTTAAACAAAAAAAATAAAAAACACCTAACTTCTTTTACATAGCAAGTGTTTTTATTTTTCCATCTTCATTTAAGAATTCATTAATTCTATCTAAATTATCAAATGTAATACCTACATATTCATCATCCATAACTTTAGTTACCGCACGATTATATGCTTCATCATAATATCTAGTTAATTCATCTTTATTATTTATAAATAAAGAATTAAAATCATCTTTAGTAATATCAAAATTTTTCAAATAACTATTAACATTATTTTCACGAACAATAAGATAATTTATAAGTTTTTTGTTATTTAACATATTATCTCTCCTTTCTTTATATAATAAAATTAAAGCCAAATAAAATCACTATAAAAAATAGCGATAGAAAGAATTTACCACATTTTTTTAAATAATGCAAGTTTTTTTAATAATTTTTAATGTTTTTTCTTAATAAAAGGCTCATTATAATTTATATATAAGTCTAAATACTTATGGAAATACATCTTAAATGTTTCATATATTTCTCTTTCTACTTCCATATGATTTAAATTTATTCTTTCTAATTCTTCATTTTCTAACGTTTCATATTTACTTAAGTTTCTTTTACCATATACATCATAAATATCACCTTTTATCTTAATAAATATATGACTTATATGAGCATAATATTTATCATTTGAAACAAAATGAGCATTTTTATAAATACTTTTAAGCATTCTTGCAAAATAAAAACAATATCCGTTAGTAAATGTCTTATAAGTATTAAAGTAAAGAAAATCAGAAAGAGCTTTTCCTTTATAATACTCTTTAGTACTAATATATGCTTTTTTAAGTAAATAGATTACTGCTTCTACGTCTTTTTCTAAAAAATCCATGGTGTCTTTATCAACATAGTATCTCATTTTTTATCACTCTTTTTCTAATAGATTGTATGATATCATAAAATTAAATTTAACACAAATAAAAAAAGGAATTAATCCTTTATTTATTTGTCGGAATAAGTTTATCTGTGCCACCCATATAAGGTCTTAATTTTTCTGGTATAAGAACACTTCCATCTTCTTGTAAATTGTTTTCTAAAAATGCAATTAACATTCTAGGAGGAGCGATAACGGTATTGTTTAAAGTATGTGCAAACTCTTTTGTTCCATCAGATTTTTTATAACGTATACCAAGTCTTCTTGCTTGAGCATCAGTAAGGTTAGAACATGAACATACCTCAAAGTATTTTTGTTGTCTAGGGCTCCAAGCTTCTATGTCACAAGATCTATATTTAAGATCTGCTAAATCTCCAGAACAGCAAACAAGTTTTCTAACTGGAATATCAAGACTTCTAAATAACTCTACTGAATAATTCCACATCTTGTTATACCAAGACTCACTATCTTCTGGTTTACATACTACTACCATTTCTTGCTTTTCAAATTGGTGAATTCTATATACTCCACGTTCTTCTATTCCGTGTGCCCCAACTTCTTTTCTAAAGCAAGGAGAATATGATGTCATGGTAATAGGAAGCATGTCTTCCGTTAATAATTGATCTTTAAACTTAGCTATCATAGAGTGTTCTGACGTACCTATTAAGTATAAATCTTCACCTTCTATTTTATACATCATAGCTTCTTTTTCTTCAAATGACATAACCCCATCAACCGCATCAGAATGAATCATATATGGAGGAATGCAGTAAGTAAATCCTTTATCTATCATAAAGTCTCTTGCATATGCTAATACAGCTGAATGAAGACGTGCAATATCTCCCATTAAATAGTAAAAACCATTACCAGATACTCTTGCTGCAGCATCCTTATCTAATCCGTTAAACGAAGCCATTATATCTGAATGATATGGAATTTCATAATCAGGAACTTTAGGTTCTCCAAATCTTCCTTCTTCAACGTTTTTAGAGTCATCTTCTCCAATTGGAACGTCACTTGCTATTATGTTTGGTATTACCATCATTCTTTCTTTTATTTCTTTTTCTAGCATTTCCTCTTCTTTTTCAAGTTCTGGTATAGATTCTTTAATAGATGCTACTTCATCTTTTATTTTATTTGCACCATCTATATCTTTATTACGCATAAAATTACCAATTTCTTTACTTAAAGAGTTAATCTTACTTCTTTTTTCATCAGCTTCTGTTTTTATTTTACGATACTTTATATCCATATCATAAACTTCATCAACAAGTGGTAATTTCTTATCTTGAAACTTCTTTTTAATATTTTCTTTTACTAATTCTTTATTTTCCCTTATTAATTTAATATCTATCATTTTTCTATCTCCTTTAATCTATTTAGTATTTTTTCATAAGAAGGCATATACCTTTTTTCTACTCTTTCATAATCTTTTACGGTAGGATTTTTTATCCTAGTTAAATCTATGTTATTCTTTAAATCTGCAAGCTTTACTTCTAAAGCCTCTTTACTACCATTTTTTATTATGTTATCTATATAATCTGTATAGTTTGTATTTTTTATTCTAGTTAATACTGATACATCACTTACTATTTTACTTGGAAAACCAATTTCTAATAAATCTTCTTTGGTTACGTTTTTATCTTCCATAACATCGTGAAGTAGTGCTACTACCTTTTCTTCTTTATCATATACATGTCTATATACATAAAGTAAATGAAGCACATAAGGAAAACCACCCTTATCAGTATCGTGCTTAAATAACTCTAATGATAATTCTAAAGCCTTATAAATCATATCATTACTTTCTTTTAATTCTTCATACTTTTCTTCTGCCAAATATTCTTTTAACATATATCCTCCTTATTTTTTATGTATTATAGCTTCTTCAAATCTATATTTTTGTTTTACATCAGGATACTTTTCATGGTCAACTTCTGATAAAAACATATCAAGTGGTCTTGCAAAGCTTGCACAATCATCATACAAACGTCTATATATTACAAGTATTTCACCAGTTTCCGAGTGAACTGCTAAATCTTCTACTAAATATAAGTTTCCCTTAAAATGTTTATAAATGCTTTTTAGTTTCAATTTTCTCATCATACTCTCCTATATCTCGCTCATATATTACTATTTCTTCCCCACTTATATTATATAATTTATGGTTTTTAGGAACCTTTCTATAACATGTTATCTTCGCTCCAAACTTTTCTGCTGTTTTTCTTGATGCTATGTTGTCAGATGCTATACTAAATATCATCTTGGTAATTTCTTCTTCAAGCATAATATCCTTTAAAAGTTTAAGTGCCAAAGATGCATATCCCTTTCGTCTATACTTTTCAAATATCTCATAACCAGCATTTCCAAAATATTTGGTAAAATCTTCATCAAATCCCTCATCAAACCACATTCTACCTATCATCTCATCAGTATTATGCAAGTAAATATCAAACGTATTATCATACTCTTCAAAATCCTTTGGTATCGTTAAGTCTATTTTACCATCGGTTTTTAATATTAATCTTTCATCCATAAAATAATCTCCCTTAAATAAAAAGAATAAGCCTTAATTGTTGGAGTGATATTAACCACGGTGCCATCCAAGCTTATTCTTAATTTGTTTAACGGTTTTACCCGCGAATGAATTTTATCTCATTCGTCTTAGAAGTAGATTCATCAGCAACTATTTATCGCCTTCCATCAAACGGCAACTTTCTATAAAATAATTATGCTAATTACTAATCTTCATCATCAATTTAAATATATTTTTATATTACAATAATTATTAATCATTGTCAATTTTAATCTTCTGTTTTTTTGCTTTGCTTACTTTTTATTTCGTTTAAAAGTAATTCCTTAAATGTATCTTTTGTAACTGAGTAAGTTTTTAAAGAACCATGTCTTCTATAACTTACTAAGCTTTCATCACGTTCTTTATCACCTAAAATTAAGGTAATAGGAATTTTTTTAGTTTGGGATTCTCTCATTTTGTATGATAATTTTTCATCTCTATCATCTAATTCTACCCTAACAGATGCATCTTTTAACATTTTATATATTTCATTTGCATACTCTAAATGATAATTATTATTAACTGGAATGATGTTTACTTGTACTGGAGCTAGCCAAGTTGGAAAAGCACCTTTAGTTTCTTCAATTAAAAATGCTGTAAACCTGTCAAATGTTCCAAATATTGCTCTATGAAGAACAACAGGAGTTTTCTTTTCTCCCTTATTATCAATATAAGAAAGATCAAATCTTCTTGGAAGTAAGAAATCTAACTGACAAGTTGATAAAGTAACCTCAGGCCCTACAGCAGGTTTTACTTCAACGTCAAGTTTAGGTCCATAAAATGCAGCTTCTCCTACAGCTTCAAAGTAATCAACGTTTAATTCATTTAAAACTTCTCTTAATTTAGCCTCTGCTTCATTCCACATCTTATCATCATCAAAGTATTTTTTCTTATCTTCCGGATCTCTAAGTGAAAGTCTAAACTTATAATCCTTTATTCCAAAATCATGATAAACATCAAGTATTAAGCTAACAACTTTTTTAAATTCCTCTTTAATTTGTTCTGGAGTTACAAAAAGGTGAGCATCATTTTGACACATGCATCTAACACGTTCAAGGCCCTTAACAGCTCCTGATGCTTCATATCTAAAGTCTGTTGCAAACTCTCCTATTCTAACTGGTAAATCACGGTATGAATGTAGTTTGTTTTTAAACACCAACATATGATGTGGACAGTTCATAGGACGAAGTACAAATTCTTCATCATCAACCTTCATCATTGGGAACATATTTTCTTTATAATGATCCCAGTGACCTGATGTTTTATATAAATCAACCGTTCCAACACATGGAGAATATACGTGTTCATATCCCAAGTTTCTTTCTTTTTCATATATATAATTTTCTAGTTCTTTACGAATTACAGCACCATTCGGAAGCCAAATTGGCATACCTGCTCCAACTAATTCGTGATTCATAAAAATCTCTTGTTCTTTTCCTATTTTTCTATGATCTCTTTGTTTTCTTTCTTCAAGTTCATTTAAATAAGCATTTAAGTTTTCTTCCGTCTCAAAACATACACCATATATTCTTTGAAGCATCTTGTTTTTAGAGTCACCCTTAAAGTATGCGCCAGAATGCTTAATTAATTTAAAATACTTCATTTTCTTTGTTGTCTCAACGTGAGGTCCACGGCAAAGATCAGTAAAATCTCCTTGCGTATAGCAAGAAATAACAGTATTATCTTCGTCCATACGATTTATCAAATCTATTTTATATGGATCATCTTTAAATCTTTCTAAAGCTTCCTTTTTAGATATTTCTTCTCTATAAATTCTCTTATCAGATTTAGCACATTTTTTCATTTCTTTTTCTATTTTTGGTAAATCTTCATCAGTTAAAGTTTTATCTCCTAAGTCTATGTCATAGTAAAATCCTTCTTCTATAACTGGTCCTACCCAAAATTTAGCATTAGGATATAAATGCTTTACAGCTTGTGCAAGTAAGTGTGCACAAGAGTGATTAAGTACGTTTAATTTTTCATTTTCTTTTATGTTTATCATTAGTAATCATTCCCTTCTACTTCATTTTTTAATTTAAATGTTCTTATGTTAAAACCACCTTGTTTTTCATAATAATAATTTATTAAATTTTCCATGTTTTTATACATAACACTTGGTTTATCCATCTCAAAGCACTTTACGTATAATTTAATAAACTCTCTTTCGGGCAAATTAAATACGTGGCACTCTCTTCTATAATCTTCATCGGTTAATATCTTATATATCTTTGTTTTAGGAAGCTTTGGAAGTGCTAAAAACTCAGCATATTTATCATAAACATCTCCCAATAAAGAATAGTATATCAAGTTGAAATTAAAACTATTTTCTTTTAATGAAACCTTAAGTTCATCCAAATAATTCCATAAGTGATAGTTATTCATACCTAATTTATGGCCTGTTATATTATCTAACTTTCTATCAATATATTCTAGTGCTTTAGTTTGAATACGTGATGCGCTGCCATCTAAATCATATATTACTTTTCCGTATGCTAACATATTAGCAGTCTTTTGTTTTCCGTTTAAATATTCTTCTTCCATACGTTTTTCTATTCCAGATAAAGTATCAATAAAATATTCTATTAGATAACTATTAGAATCGGTGCATCCCATTTCATTATAGTAGCATCCACTTTTCAATACCAAATAAACGTTTATATCAGAGTACTCGTTATTGGTATTTGTTGCATAACTACCACATAAAATTGCACCAGTAACATCATCATTATCTTCATACTTTTTTAAGAATTCTCTTAAAGCAAGCTTCCATTTTTCTATCATTATACCACCTTCTTTAAAACAAAAAGGACAGTACCAAAGGAGTGCAAAATGCACGGTACCATCCTTAATTTAACTTAATTTGATAACGTGCTTATTGCACGGGATTCTCTTTCGAGTCCAACTTAGAAGTAGTAATCTTATAATTAGTTTATCTATTTTTCACCATCATAGACTCTCTTTAAAACATCGTTATAAAACCTTGTCTTCATCAATGTATTTATACCAAAATAATACTACAAAATGTAATATAAGTCAATTAGTACTTATTGTTTTTTATTTATATTTTATGTATAATCTTTATGGTGATAATATGAATTCTGACAACAATAATAATCCTTATGTTTTATGGACCTTTTTTATAGGATACTATATGTTATATTTAATTTTTGGAGGACTAACATCCTTTCTTATAGGTTTTTCTATTTTAATTTTAACAATTTTAATAATTATTATAAGAAGCAAAATAAGAGAGAAAAAAGCATTTCAAAAATTAAATTTTAATTTTGAGTACATAAGAGAAATTCCAAATTACATAGACATTAATGATATTATGTTCTTAAATCATACAAGTTTTTGGAATAAAAAAAATATCAAATTAATAATAATGCAATTATATCTTAAAGGTGTACTAGAAATTAAAACAGAAAATGAAAAAACAATCATAACAAAAACTGATAAAAAATTCATGGTTTCATACGCTGAAAAATATATATGTGATTATATAACTAGTGAAAATAAAGATAATTTTAATTATGTAAATTATACTAATATGGTTAAAAAAGATGTATTAATTAAAGGGCTTGCATATGATGAAAATGATTTAAGTCTTTTTAAATTTTACTTCTTCTTTAGTTCTTTAGTATTTTTAACATTTGCAATTTTGTTTTTCTTTGGCTCAATATATAAAAGGCTGGATTTAAATGATTCTGTAGTGCTAGGTTTTATATTGCTTACCTTTCCAAGTGTAGTATTATCACAAATAGATAAGATAACAAAAACCTTAAACCTAAAGCTTTCTGATGAAGGATGGGCATATAAATATATAATAAAAGCTTATAAAAAGTTTTTAAAAGATTTTACACGAATGAATGAGCTAAAGAATAGTGATTATCATTTATGGGAAAAGCACCTTTTATTTGCACAAGCCCTAAACATTAACTTAGATTATAATAATTTACCTGATATTAATATGAATATCCTAGATAACAAAGAAAAATAGAGACTCTCAAAATTGAGCCTCTATTTTCTATTATTTTGACCTATCATTTCAGCATCTATAGTTAACTGTTTTATTCTTTCTATAATTCTTACAGCCTTTACTCTTTCTGATTTATTAGTTGTTGAGACACTTAAATGTTCTTCTAACTCTTTTAAGTTCAAGTTAGACGTGATAAAGGTTGGAAGATGTTCTTGCATTCTATACTGAAGTATTGTACCTAATATCTCATCTCTTGACCATGAAGTAACTCCTTCTGCTCCTAAATCATCAATTAAAAGTAATTTAGCATATTTTACTTCATTATATTTATCTTTAAATTCGTAAGAAGACGATGATGAATAACTAGACTTTAAACTTCTTAAGTATTCAGGCCAATACGTTATTACACTTCTAACGTTTTCTTTTGCAAGTTCATTAAACATTGCTGCTAGAAGATAAGTTTTTCCACATCCAAAATTACCATGTAAATATAAACCCTTACCAAAGTTTCCTTTTTTATATTCTTTTATGTAATTTAAAATCCATTTTATTACTTTTTCTCTTTGCTTATCATCCGTGTAAATATCTTTTATTTTAGCTTCTCTTATTTCTCTTGGAACGTCCATACTAGTAACGTTTTTTTGATATTTACAATCATTTAAATACTTTTCTTTATATTTACAAGCTACATAAGAAAAATTTAACTTTCCTTCTTTTAATACTGGTAAAAAACAAAAACCAGTCATTTTATTTTTACATGCTGCTAAATTTTTACAAGATTTACAATTTTTATATTCTTCTTTAGAATCTTCAAACAAACTTGTATGTTTCATAAGTTCATCATCACTTAAATTAATACTATCAGTAAGTTCTTTAAAGTAAGGATCTTTTTTTGCTTCTTCATAAGCTACTTTTAACTTATATTTTAAATCCTTAACACCTTTAATAGTGTTATTAATATTTTCCATAACAAATCCCCCCTCTATGAAAATTCTTTAAGCATATCCTTTAATGATTTTTCATCATCAGCACTTATTTCTTCTTTTTTTATACTTTGATTAAACCAGTCAGGTAATACTTCTTCTTTTACGTTTTTACCTGTATTAAAATTAGACAAAGTATTTGTCTTTTTAGATTTTTTATATTCTTTTTCTGCTTCCTTCATGGCTTCCTCTACGGTTTCTATATTAAGTCTTTTCCACTGAGATGCTATTGTTTCTAAAAAACCTCTGGTTAATTTTTTATTATTTATCTTAAGTACATAATCAATTAAAACATTTACAACACCCGGATTAAGTTTAAAATCACTTAAAAGTGTTTCTAAAAGAGACAAATCTCTAGATGATGGTTTAGCTCCATTACTTCTTCCCTTAAGAAAATTATAAGGTGTAGTGTTTTCAAAAACATAAATCATTTTAGCACGTCTATCATCTGCTCCTACCGGATTTTTTAAATACTCAGGTTGACTTTTATATATTAGTGAAGGAAGTTTATTATCATTTTCATATTTATAATAATTCCTTACGTTCTTTCTTAGTAAAACCTTATCTATAAGCCCGTTTTCTTTAATAGAATTTAAAATTGGAGACTTAATATCATTAGCATCTAAATTATAAACAAAAGAAAGTTCATTAATAAGTTCCTTAACTTCCCTACTAAACGTTCTATTAGTTATAACCCCACTTGGTACTATTGACATTAAAAGATCAAAATCAAATGCCTTATCTATTTTTATCTCACCAACTTTATTAACACGTAAATCTTCATTTAAATTATCATAAGAAGATGCTGGTACACTTTCAAATACAGAATCAAAAGTACTTGTTATTTCTTCATATGAAGATAAATTAATTCTTGGAACCTTAAAATATTTAAGTAAGTTTTCATATTCTTTTTTACCAATGTTATTATATAAAACTATGTTTAAGATAGGATGATTAAAAAATTCAGATGCTGAAATTGGAGAAAACATCTCATATACATAATTATTAACATCACCTTTTTTGACAAATGTTTTTAAAAGTCCAACACCTTCTAGTTTTTTTCTAGCTGTTACTATTGAATCCATTTTTACTCTAAGCGAAGTCATTAAATGATGGTGAGTATATTCCCCACTTAATAGTTCTGTTTTATCTAAATCAGTCCACAAAGTATAATATAAATCAGTTGCAATACAACCTATTATTGGTTGGTATAGCATACTTATTATTTTTCTATCACTTTCATTTAGTATAGTACGGTTTACTACTACAAAAGTATCCGCTGGTAAAATGTTTATTTCTCTTTTCATAGTAAACCCTCCTTGCTATATATTTTAATATATTTTTCTAATTATTTAAAGAGTTTTTATCTCTTTTTCACTTAAACCTGTACATTCTGATATTACATTTATATCAATGTTTTTTTCTAACATCCTTTTTGCAACTGAAAGTTTATTTTCTTTTATCCCTTCTTTTATTCCTTCTTCTTTACCTTCTTTTTTACCTCTGTTCCAGCCATCTTCTAAGGCATCTTCTATCAAGGAATTTCTTACCCTTCTTTCATGTTCTTCTAAATCATATATTCCTCTTGCTTCTTCTTCTCTACTTATTTCTACTAACTTTTTACCAACTGGTCTTAGTTCTATATGCTTATCTATTAATTTTTGTAATTCTTCATCTCTTTCTGCCACGAATATCACCAACTTTCCAATTAAATCGTCTTTGTTATTTTCATTATAATACTTTTCTTTTACATTTGGAAGTATTACATGATAACTTTCTAACGACACTCCCTCTTTTATTCCTTTTTCATCCCTCATCTCAAACTTTATTACTGCTCTATCATCATTATACCTATTAAAATTATCGAAATTTATCTGTATTACTTTTCTTATTTTGTTGTAACTTTCTCCTATTAAGTTGCTTTTTAATTTTGCTATATATTCAAAGTTTCTATCTACTAACTTTTTATAGTACGTATTATTCATTTCTAAATTTATTACATTATCTTTTACTTCTACTACTAAATCGCTTATTTTTTTACTTTCATTTTTACTTGATATTCTATGTTCCGAATCGACAAACGTCATATCCTTTTTTAAATTTGCTTTAGGAAGTCCTGTTATTCCTGATATTATATCTATCAAATAATCTCTTGCTTCAATGCTTGATAATACTGATTTAAATACTCTATCATTTGTCATTGGTATTATTTTATAATTCATATTAACCACCTTTCTTTTTTATATTTTTTATCTCCCTTCATAAAAATAATTATCCAAAAATTAAAAAAACCCCCTAAATTTCTGAAAAAAATTTCAAAAATTTAAAGAGTTTTCTAAATTTATTAGTTTAACGTAACTTCCGTATCACTATTTATAACAGTTCCAGCGCTTACGCTTTGATATCCTATATATCCTGATGCATTAATAGTGTGCTTAATTCCTAATTTAGATAATACGACGTCAGCTTCTTTAACTGAATAATTAGTTAAATCTGGCATTGTTATAGTTCCATTTGTAAATATAAATACTTTATCTTTTGTACTTACCTTAGAATTCTTATTTGGATACTGACTAATTACTTTGTTTCCATCTCCAAAAATAACATAGCTTGCGCCCAACGCATCTAGGGTCTGCTTAACTGATTCGGTTGTCTTATTTTTATAACTACCTAATTTATACGTAGTAACTTCTTTATTTATTTCAGGAGCTTCTTCAAATATGCCTAAGTATTTGGCAGTATCTCTTACTATAGTTTGAACCGTTTGTGGAAGTACGTTAGAGTTGTAACTTCTTTGAAAAGCAACGTATAAAATTACCTTAGGATCATCTTTAGGATACATTCCAGAAAAAGAAGTTATATAGTCATACTTACCATCATAATATTTTCCAGTTCTTGGATTAGCTATTTGAGCAGTACCTGTTTTACCAATTAAATCATAGCCATCCATTTTATATTTACTACCTGTTGTTTCCGATGAATCAGAGTTTACAACACGGTACATTAAATCTTTTATCTTATTTATTGTTTCAGTAGATGCAACTTTCTCCCCTTCTTTTACCACTGCCTTATAAGTTACTTCTTTGGTTGAGGAGTTAACGGTCTTAGAAACAATATAAGGATTTAATATTACGCCATTATTAGAAATCGCCGTAAGTGCTTTTATCTGCTGGATAGGAGTTGTTGTAATACCTTGTCCAAATCCAGCATTAACAACTTCGACATCATACTTAAACTTAACCTTACCAGTATACTCGTTTGGAAGGTCAATATTTGTTTTCTGACCAAATCCTAACTTTTTATAATAATCCATAAGTTTCTGCTTTGACAAATAATTTTTTATCATGTTTGCAACGCAAGTGTTAGAAGATAGCGTGTATCCTCTTGAATAAGGTATTAGTCCCCAACCTGTTTTGTTCCAGTCTCTTACGGTATCATCACCTATCTCATAAGGACCAGTTTCACAGTTAGTATTATAAGGATCCCAAGTAGGATTATTTTCAAGAGCTGCCATATAACTATAAGTTTTCATAACAGATCCTGGCTCATAAGTATAAGATACAAGTGGGTTTAAGTAGTTTTTTATATCTTTTGTGTTTGGATTAAATGATGGGCTTGTTGCAGAACCTAATATTTTTCCGGTTTTAGCATCTGCAACTACCGCAACTATCCAGTTTGCACTAGATTCATTTTGAGCCTTATTAATAGCCGTTTCCAAAGACATTTGTACGTTTGAATCAATTGTTAAATAAACATCATTTCCATCTATTTTTTCCTTTCTAATCTCATTAGAATTAGGAAACTTATAGCCATTTAAATCCTTTTGATATTTAACAAAGCCATTAGTACCAGTCATCTTTTCATCATACTGTTTTTCAATTCCCATAAGGCCTTTCATATTGCCATTTTCATCACTTGAAGTATAACCTATTACATATGATAAAAAATTGTTATTTGGATAATATCTTTTATGAGTTGTTATAAAATCTATTCCACTTAAATTTAAGTTTTCAATAGCTTCTTTTTGAAGTTCGGTAAGGCCTTTTCCCTTTGAACCAAACTCTACCTGATAAGCTTTTTTATTTAATCTTTCTAAAATTTGTTCTTTTGACATATCAAGTACGGTAGCTAGTTTTTCTGCCGTATCTTCTTTATTTACAACATGAAGAGGAACTTTAGAATCCTTACTTCTTGATTCATCTAAGTATGCTATTATCGTATATGAATTTATTGTTTGTGCTAAAACGTCACCATTAACATCATATATGTTACCTCTTAGAGCGTATAACGTTTCTTTTTTTGTGTTTCTCTTATTTGCAAAACTTTTTAGGTTTATACCATCTACTTTTCCAGTTAAACATAGATAGCCTAATCTTAAAATAAGCACAAAAATAAAAAGAAAAAATATTAAAGTAAAAATTTTAGCAGTTGCGTTTTTATTTTTATTTAACATTTCTCTTTTCATTTAAATCACCCTTATTTTTGAATTACAATAATGTTATTATTATTATACTCCAATCCGTTACTTGCTGCAACAAGTTGCATATTTTCTAATGAAATAAGTTCGTTTACTTTCATCGTTAAACTTTCGTTTACTTTTTCTTGTTTAGTTACGCTTTTTTTAAGTCTTTCGACTTCTATATTAACAGATGATAATTGTGCCTTAAAGAAAAATACGGACACGAAAACAAATACTACCGTAGTTACGGTAAGTGTTATCATCATTTTTTCAAATTTAGTCTTTCTCTTTCTTTGTTTTGCCATATTATCACCCTTATTTTTGTTTTATAGCAACTCTTAAAGTTGCACTTCTACTTCTTTTATTTTTTTCTAATTCTTCTTTAGAAGGCTTTATCTTTTTTAATACTTTAATATCTGGAATATATTCTTCAGGAACGTTTGGCATTCCTTTAAATATCTCGTTTTCTTTTGACCTTTCTTTAAACACTTCTTTACATATCCTATCTTCTAGTGAGTGGAAAGTAATAACTGCTATTACACCACCTTTTTTTAGCATATCAATCGCATCATTTAAGGCCTTAGGTAAAATACTAAGTTCTTTATTTACCTCTATTCTAATCGCTTGAAATGTTCTTCTAGCAGGATGTGTAAGTCTTTTATATTTAGCAGGTACACAATTAGATATAACCTCTGCAAGTTCAAGCGTCGTCTTTATTTTTCTTGTACTTCTTACTTTTTCTATTTCTCTTGCTATTTGCTTAGCGTATTTTTCTTCACCATAATCTCTTATTATTCGGTATAAGTCATTAAAAGAATATTCATTAACAACCTCATATGCTGAAAGGCTACTTTTTCTATCCATACGCATATCAAGATCTGCATCTAAGTGAAAACTAAACCCCCTGGCGGCATCATCTAGTTGCGGAGATGAAACTCCAAGGTCAAACATAATGCCATCTACTTTAAAAATGCCTCTTTTTTCTAGTTCTTCTTTTAAATTAACAAAGTTACTAGGAATAATAGTAAAGTTATCTCCAACTTTCTTTAGAATGTTTTCACTATAATTTCTTGCTTCTTCATCTTGATCAAAAGCATATAATTTTCCCTTTTTCAATCTTTTTAAGATTGCACTTGAATGACCAGCATATCCTAAAGTACAGTCAACATAAACGCCATCTTCCTTAATGTTTAAAGAAGAAATGGTAGGCTCTAGTAAAACGCTTATATGTTTCATTTAAACCTCCATATTATCAAACAAGTCTTCTGCTATGTCTGATATGTTATCATAATTTTCTTCTAGTAAGGTGTTAAACTTACTTTCTGACCATATCTCTAGTCTGTCATTCACGCCAATTATAACGCATTCTTTTTCTATGTTAGCGTAAGACACAAGTGGTTGTGGAAGTGCTACTCTTCCTTGTTTATCAAAGCATGCCTCCACAGCTCCTGACAAGAAAAATCTTAAGAAAGCCCTAGCATCTTTCTTTGTAAATGGAAGTTTTCTTAGTTTTTCAACCAATCTTTCCCATTCTTCCTTTGAATAAACGAATAGACATCCTTCAAGTCCGCGGGTAACAATAAATGTATCTCCAAGTTCTACTCTGAACTTAGATGGAACAACAAGTCTTGCTTTATCATCAATATTATGATGAAACTCTCCCATGAACATATTAATCCCCCACAATCTACCACTTTATTCCACTGGCTACCACTATGATACCATATAATAAGATAAATTGTCCATATAAAAAAACTAAAAAATATTACAAAAATAGTACTTTACGTAAAGTATAAAATTTATTTTTTTATAATATACCCCTACCATTATTATCTAAAAAATGATAAAATATCAGTATGATTAAAAAAATATTAATAGGGATTGTTAAAGTATATCAAAAAATTCCTGGAAGTTTTCACGGATACTGCAAACACGTTCCGTCGTGTTCAAATTATATGATTGAAGCACTAGAGACTCACGGAGTTTTTAAAGGATTATATTTAGGAACAATAAGAATACTTAAATGTAATCCGTTTGGAACTTATGGATATGATCCCGTACCAAAAAAGGAGAATAAAAATGAAAAATAAAATTATTGTGATAATTGGAATTATCGTATCACTGTTTATGTTATCTGGGTGTGCCAAGGAAGATACTACGTTTTCCATGACGGCTTATACAAGTACTTACCCAACGGAATATATACTAGATAACTTATACGGAGAAAAAATTGCCATATATAGTATTTATCCAGATGGAATAAACTATAAAAATTATAAGCTAACAAATAAACAATTAAGTGATTATAGTAAAGGAGATTTATTTGTTTATAATGGAACTATAAAAAAAGAAAAAGATTATGCTGTTAGCCTTTTAAATAAAAATAAAAACATAAAGGTAATTGATGCATCACTTGGTATGACATATATAGGTGATCCTGCTGAAAACTGGCTTAACCCATCAAATTACTTAATGATGGCTTCAAACATAAAAAAAGGTCTTGAAGAATACATTAATGAAAAAATAGAAACAGACGTAATAGATAGTAACTATGAAGAGTTAAAACTTAATCTATCAGAAATAGACGCTGAACTAAAACAAATTGCAACTAACGCAGATAATCCTACGATAGTTGTTTCAAGTGATACGTTTAAATATTTAGAAAAGTATGGATTTAACGTTATATCATTAGAAGAAAACAATAATTTAAGTGATAAAACACTTTCTGAAGTAAGAAAGCTTTTAGCTAATAAGAAAATAAGTTATATATTCTTAAAAGATGATGAAAAAGAAAATGATACAATTAAAAAATTAAAAGAAAGTTATGAGTTTACAACCGTAAAACTAAATACCATATCTACACTAAGTGCTAGTGATAGAAAAGATAAAAAAGATTATATCTCAATTATGGAAGATAACATAAACTCAATAAAACTTGAAGTAAATAATTAAAAGCGATAAATAAATCGCTTTTTTTAATGAATTTAAAAAAACTAGCTTATTTGCTAGCATCTATTCCTGTTTCTATAAAGTCTTCTCCCTTAAATGGCTCAGTTCTTAAAAGATCATTATAGTTTTGTTGTCTTAATACCTCATAAACCATAATAGCAGCACAATTAGATAAATTAAGTGCCCTTACCTTATCATTCATAGGAATTCTAAGACAATGTTCTAAATCATCCTTTAGTATCTCAAGAGGAATACCACTTGATTCTTTGCCAAATACCAAATATATATTTTCATCTTTATTACTATAGTCAAATGATGTATGAGGCTTTTTTCCATATCTGGTTAAATAATAATATGTACCATTATTTTTACTTTTAAAATCATCCCAGTTTTCATATACTTTATAATCACAGTCTTTTATATAGTTTGCGCCACTTCTTTTTATATAACTTTCATCTAGTGAAAAACCTAGTGGTTTAATTAGGTGAAGATGAGTTCCAGTTGCAGCACAAGTACGCATTATATTGCCAGTATTACCTGGTATTTCTGGTTCAAATAATACTACGTTAATCATTTATTACACTTCTTTCCTTTAGCACTTTAATTACGTCATCTTTAGTTTTTAATGTACTAACATCTATTACGTCAGACACTTCTCCATTAGTATAAAAAACTAATTCTGGTGCACTTTGATAAAATGGATCAACAACCGTTATACCATTAATATTAATATATATAATTTCGTTTTCTAAATTATATTTTTTTACTACAGGTATAAATATATTTTCAAACTTTTTGGTGCTGTCTTCACTACTATTTGATACGTAGATAACAGAACTTGGTTGTTCTATAACGTGGTTTGATATTTCATCATACTTAATTTCAGTTAAATAATTCTTTATTTTAGATTCTGAAAGTAAGTTTTCTTCCCTGTTTTGATTTAGTTTAAGTGCAACTACAAGTATCCCAATTGTTACTGTGCATATTGCTATTAATAATATCATCTTTTTTGTTTGTTCTTTCATTATCGTTACCCTTTCTTTATATATTTATATTTTAACACATTTAAAAAAATGAATAAAGAAAAAGTAAAGATTTTATTCTTTACTTAATCTATTTCTAACATTTCATCTTCACTATCCAATTTAGTTTCAAACTCTCTTACATATTTAACAAGAAATGGTTTTCCTCGTTTAAGCACAAAGCAAAAATCATCATCAACAGATTCTCTTACTTCATCAGTTCTAACGGAAACTTTAAGTGTAAATTGATCATTTATACCATCACCAATCCATATTCCATCTGATAAATTAACCGAATCCTTAAACCAAGATTCATATTCGAACTTTTTAACATTATCAACACTATCAATAATTAGATAATTAATTATTCCAAGATTTTTTACTTTTGTAAAGAAATCATTTAACTTATTTTGGTTTTCCATAGATAATTTATTTTTAAATTCTTCTATACCACTTATTATAATTAAGATCTTCTTTTGATTAGCTAAAACTGCTGGATTGTAATTATTTTTCACATATAAATCATAGCATTCTGTTTCATAGTTTAATATTTTTTCTAAGAATCCGTTAAAATCATTTTCTTCATATATAATTCCATTTTTAGTAGCTTCATATATGTCAATATCACCAGCATCCAAAACCATTGTTTTAAAGGTATTCTTTTGTTTCAATTGATTAATAAAAGCATTAGTAAAATCATTCATAACGGATGGTTCATTAGCAGTTATAATATTTAATAAACTCTTGCTAAAGTCATAATATGACACATCCAAGCTTTTCTTTTCAATACCAATAATAACATCCATAGAATTATTATTTAAACTATCTTCTATAGATTCATAATTAACAATAGAAGGAAGTATTGGAACACTTTTAGCTTTTAATTTATACCTTGATTTGTCTTCTTTTATTTTATTTTCTATAAGTTCATTTGTTTTATCCTGTGTATCAATTGATGCTGTTTGAAACTCATAAACATTTTCTTGTTTTATAATACCTCTTCCAAATAACTTAGACGGATAACTTTTATTTACATTACCTAAAATTGTAGAATAATCATCTTCATTATTTTGCTGCAAACAATAGATTTGCGAAAAGTTTTGTTTCAACTTAAATCTCATACCATTTGGTGTATTACATGTAGCAATAAAATATATACCATATTTTGAGCATTCACGGGTAAGGATATTTAATGTATCTTCATATTGTTCATATGTGTCCTGATATGCTTCAAAATTATTTAAAATAATAATGATTGTTGGAACTTTACTAGCACTTTTTGCATTATAATTAAAGAAATTTCCACCATAATTAGAAAATAGATTTTTTCTTTGTTCCATCATATTGTTTAACATTTTGTATAAGTTAATAATTTTTTCCTCTTCATCTATTTGAATAATGTCTCCAACATAAGGTGACCCCTTAAATACTTTTAATATTTCCGCTCCAAAATCCATTATGTAAAAATTGATGTCTCCTGGTGTATATAAATTCATTGATTCATAAATTAGTGTCATAATAAAGTTTTCTTTACCTGAGCCTGGAGCACCATATATAATTGCATTTCCTTTTGAACTTATAGGTACGGTAAGCAAATTTTGTTTTTGTTGTTCCGGAACATCATACTCGCCTACTGGAATATCTATTATTCCTGGTTTTGATTTATAATTATATTTTTCAATTAATTTAGATATTTTAATAAAATTTGGTATTTTATCTAGCCATAACGGTTTTGACTTAATATTTTCTCCTAGGGCTATATCAGATAAATAATTTACAATATTAGATAATTCCTCACCATATTTCTTATTTTCTACATTAGCCTTTTTCTCTCTGGTTTCTACGTTCCTTATTACTTGACCCACATTATTAATAAAGCTTATTGATGTATCAATTTGTTTTTTTGTCTTTTCTTTTGGAATGTATTTGCCACCAGCCCAAGCAGCTTGTCCAAGGGTAAATACTTCATTATATCCAACTTGAAAATAAAATCTACCCGTTTGCTTTAAAAATGCGGCATCAGGACATTTAATTACCTCATTTGAATCATCTTTATCTTGAACCCTTAAACATACCCTAAACCTCGTGTTAGACCATATTTGTGGATCTACTACACCACTTGGCTTTTGTGTTGCCAAGATAAGATGAACTCCTAAAGAACGACCTATACGTGCCGTTGAAATAAGCTGATCCATAAATTCTGGCTGTTGCGTTTTAAGTTCTGCAAATTCATCACTTATAATGAATAAATGTGAAATAGGCTCTTCCACTTTTCCCTCACGATATAATCTTTGATACTTATATATATCAACTGTTGATTCTCCGTTTTTATCTCTTGCAACATTAAAGTAACGTTGTCTTCTTTTAAGCTCGCTTTCAATCGATGAAATACTTCTTTTTATTTCACTTGCATCTAAGTTAGTTATTGTTCCAACTAGATGCGGAAGTTTTTTTCCAGAATTAGCATTTTCAAATGCACCAGCAAGACCACCACCTTTATAGTCAATTAAAATAAATTGTACTTCTAATGGACTATAATTAACAGCAAGTGATAATATATAACTTATGATAAACTCTGATTTACCACTACCCGTCATACCAGCGATAAGTCCATGAGGTCCATGATATTTTTCATGTAAATCAATATATTGTAGTTCACTATTTTTACCATAACCAACAGGAGTTTGAAGAGTTTCCATTGGATTACTATTCTTCCATCTATTAAGAGAATTTAATTGTTCTACGCGACCTACATCATACATCTCTAAAAAGCCTACCCTATCTGGTATTTTAGCAGATGAGTTATCTGTAGTTTCAATAGGTATATTAGAAAGAATTTTAAAGCACTCATTATAATTAATACCATTATTGATATCTATTATAAAGTCATGTTTATCTTCATTTACGACATTTTTTATAGCATTACCATTAGTAGAATTTACATTTATAAATGATTTACATTGTTCTGGAAGAGTAGCAATATTATCATTTGAAATTATTAAGCTAAAACCATAATTGGATTTTTCCTTAAGCAATCTTTCAATAAAATCTTGATTTCTAACCATTTTAAAAGAATCAGTTATAATTAGAAAAATCTTATTAAAATTATGAGGATTAACTTCCCTTTGATTAACATCACACCTTAAATTAAATACCTTTTCTAGATAAGAACAAACAACCCCATACTCTTCATTTTTAGAAGCAAATAATCTAAGCTTTCTATCATCAGTAAACGAATATGGTAAATTTTTTATATCCTTCCATGCACTTTTTTTATCATTATCAGTTAATATTACTATCTTCAAATCTATATAACTATGAAATGTTATCAATTGCAATATAAGTTTTTTTAAATAGTCACTTCTATCTTCATACTTTCCAATAATACCAGATATATGATTATCCATAAATGAATATGGTACTGGCACATTTTGAAGTATTTTAGGTTCTCTTCCTAATTTATCAGATATTTTTTTTAGTTCATCTTCTTCCATCGTAAATTGTTCTTCAGGATATGTTAACTTAAGCTTCATAGGATAATTTCCAAATCCTAGACTAACTTTCAAAAAGTCTTCATCTTCTATTCTTTTTTGCCAAAGAATGGGATTTTTTTCCATAATAAGTTTGTTACATTCTATAAGTGTTGGATAATTTCCCTTTAGTATATTAGTTTGATTTATAAGTTCATTTTGAATATCTTTTCTTTTTCCATCAATATATTTAGTATATTTATCTATTCTTTCTTTTTCTTTTTTCTTTCTTCTTTTATCCTCAAATTTACGTGTAATAGTAGGCCATAAAAGAGTTGATAAAATCATCGCAACAGACATAACAATTGAAGGCATCGCAGAAGATAATGATGCACCACCATTTCTTAAATTAGCAATAGAAGTAAAAGCCATAACCATTGATGACATACTCATGGTAAGCATTGGACCAATAGTTAAAATAACAGGCATTTCATTTTCTTGTTCTTTAGCCGGTGGAACATCTATTTTTATTTCTTTTTCTTTTATCTCGGATACAAAACGAGGTGTTTTATGAAAATAATCACTATCCTTATACCATTTCATATCTAAATCTTCTTTATCTTCAATAAAATCTTCTTCAACAGTATCATAACTTGCAGAAGTAAGTCCATTTACAAAAAGACTATTTCCATAATAGTATATATTTATCTTAGCATTAAATTGATATTTCATAAATACAATTTTAAGTCCATTTAAGAAAATAACATCACCATATTCAAGAGCCTTTTTTCCAAACACCCTCAAATTATTAACATATGTTCCATATCTTTTACTAATTGAATACAAAACATATTTACCATTTTCAAAAACAAGTTTAGCGTGCTCACTATCTAATATATTAAACTGTATATTACATCCTTGTTTACTACCAATTAATATTTCTTTTACATCATTAGGACTAATATAATAATCGCATGAAGTATCATCACTAGAGGGAGAGATATAAACAAGCATTGATTCATCAGTAGAAGCTTTTTTTATAGTATAAAAAGTATAATTTTTTAGTTCTGCTGCCGCAACATAAACACTATTAAGCTCACAGTAAAATTCTTGGTTACTAATTAACTTCCAAACACCATCTTCTTCAGTTATATTAAGTAAGTTAACTTCTTTACCACTTTCATCATAGTCAGTAACCCAAAAGTTTCCAGATGGAACATCTGGAATATTTAAACTTCTTATCCTATCATTTTTTATTAATTGTACCCTCATTTTTATTCACCCCTGCTTTTTATTATTATAATTGTTTTAAATCTATTATTTCTACTACTTCATCTTCTTTTTTTAAATTATTAGGTTTTATCAATTGATAATATGTTTCTAATAATTTTTCTTTTTCAACCCCTAAAAAATATAATATATCAATTGCTAGTTTCATATCAATTTCAAAGAAGCAATTCTCGTTTTTTAATAAACTTTTAATTAAATTTATTTTTTCTATTTCCTCTGGTTTAGCCTGCTTTTCCTTAATTGATATTTTTTCTTTCAAATCATTCAAATTCATTATCACATTTTACTTAAATTTCTCATAATTATTTATAGGACCATTTAAGTACTCCTCTCTAGAATATATTTTTTTGCCATTTATCTCATCAAATGTTAAAAAGTATTCTTTTTTACCATCATTTATAAAAATTTCAACAGCACTATAACCCTTTCCATCTATACTTATTTTTTTCAAACTAGGAACTGCTACATTGTTTTTGTTTCCAAAAAGCGTGTTTGAAAGTTTTCTGTAATAAACAAAAGCATCATAACCATTCATATTTTTTGGAATATCCATAGACATATAGTTCATAGCATTGTTTTTTAACACATCGACATTTTTAATTACATCATCATATGGTGATAAATCATTTTTAAATAAATTTTGAAGTTTAGTAACATTTTCAGTAAAATACCCATTATCTCCAACATAATTTATAGATTTATCAACATCTCTAAAATAATCATTTGATCTTTTTAAAACTTTAGGATTATTACTTAATATTTTGTTATCTACCAATTTTCCGGACTCTGATTTATTTAATATTAGAAATCCATTCGTAGGTTCGCCGAATTTGCAATTTGCTAAGTCAGTAGAACCCAACAAAGCTTCGGTTGCATCAGCTCTAATAATTTTGTCACCGATATTTATTTCAACCCACCAGTGATTCTTAGTTTGTGCTTTTACAACGTTCACCCTTTTCGGGTCGATACCAGATTCAACTAGAGCCTCTGCATATAATTCTGACCATCCTTTGCATACAACATTATTATTTGTTAAATTATCAAAAGTTGTTACTTTATTTAATATAGAATTTTTTGTATTTTCATTTCCTAAAACAAAACCTGCGTCATAATTTGTATGCTTATTTAATTCTATATATATTTTTCTGATTTTTTGGATTTCATTATAATTTGAATCAACGCTAGAAAGAATCGTATTTTTTAAATTATTTTCAGTTGATTTTGTAATTTCCTCTAATTTAGTAGCAATATCGCTACCATATTCTACACCCCCAACCACGTTTTTTTTATTTATAACATTAGCAGGTGAAGATAAATTTCCATGTTTTGTATTCAATGCACTTTCTATGGTTCTATCTACTTCCTTAATTTTTGTATTGTTGGCATTTTTTATCAATTGATCTGAATTATTATTAAATAGTTTCGTTTCTAACTCAGCTATTCTAGCCATATTTTTCTTATATCTACTACTACTACCGAAACGGTCACCGTATACCTCATTAAGACGTTTACTATATAATCCTTCATCCGAATTTTTCCAATTAATTAAATAGTCATATTCTCCTTA
>ERZ791716.217-NODE-217-length-35566-cov-3.941567_pt1 | contig 35566 bp, 27 predicted proteins | sample MGYA00510049_ERZ791716 | MGnify/ENA primary metagenome ERZ791716 (study PRJEB30046, sample SAMN00715135) | human gut metagenome | study: EMG produced TPA metagenomics assembly of the A metagenome-wide association study of gut microbiota in type 2... | reverse complement strand
AGCATAACCAAATATAATTTGCTTCTGCTCTCGCTTGCACGACAATTACAAATCAGCCGGAACAATAGTCTTGTTGGTATATGCCGCTTGTAGGAAGCAGCAAAGCTAATGTTCTGGCAGACAAGCTATAATGTAAATCCTCAAATCTTAATTGGCTTGCGCCGAACTTCATTTCTCCATTCTCAATTCTCCATTCTCAATTATTCTTCGTATTTTTGCAGATATAAAAACTTTGCCATAAACAGATATGCAGAATAAGAAGAAACGAGTTTTTCATATAGTGTCGCATTTCGATGTGGGCGGAGCCGAGAGAGTGGCCGTGAACATTGCCAAGTCGCAGACTGAAGGCTTTGAATATCACGTGGTGGAACTGATACGCGCACACTCGGCGTTCACCAAAGTGTTTATAAAGGAGCTCGAAGACGCGGGGATAAAATATCACCGGGGGCTGGTGCCAGAGGTGCATTTTCATTATCTGTTTGAGCGTCTCGCCGCAGTTACCTTTCCGCTGTGGTTCATCTTTCTGTTTCTGAGATACCGCCCGGCAGTGATACATAGCCACACCGAGATGCCCGACCTTGCCGTATATTCGTTCTTCAAGATGTTCCCGACGCTGCTCAGAGGCTGCAAGGTGGTGCGCACAATACACAACACGCAGCTGTGGACAGGACTGAAGAAGACCGGGATGAAGGTGGAGAAATTCTTTATACGCAACAACTCAAACATAGCCATATCCGTAGCCGTGCGCGACAACTACACGGCAGAATATCACCAAACTGCATCTATTATATATAATGGTGTGGCTCCGTCGACGCAGAAACCGTTTGACGGAATTGTTGAAGGCAAGAAGAACATCCTGTTTGCCGGACGGCTCGAACCACAGAAAGGCATCGACGTGCTCGTGGAGATTATCAGCAGACTGAGCGGCGACGGCCGTTTCTTCTTCCACGTGGTGGGCGACGGCAGCATGCACGCCTTTGTGCAAAACAAGCTCGGCGGACTGCCCAACGTGAGCCTGCGCGGCCCTATACACGGACTGCCGGCATATCTGTCATCGTTCGACTATCTGCTTATGCCGTCGGTGTTTGAAGGTCTGAGCATAATGTCGCTCGAGGCAAGCATGGAGGCACTGCCCGTGATAGCCAACAGCTGTCCCGGACTGCGCGACACCCTGCCCGACGACTGGCCGCTGAAGGTGAGCGGCAACAGCATCGATGCCTACATGCACATATTCAACGACATTGTGGCAAAAGAGGACAAAGACAAGTTAGGCCGCATCGCCCGCGACTTTGCCGCCGCAAAATTTGGCGTAAGACAGATGCAGACAAGCTACGAGAAGGTGTACGGCTGACCTGATGACGCCATGCAGGCCTCAACGCCAGCACCAACAGGCACATAACGCCCGGCAGGACGGCCCATGTTTAGCTACTTTTTACAAAGCCATGCGGCAAAAACATAAAAAAGCATTACCTTTGCATCAAACTGATTTACGCGGAAAAGATATGAAACGAATTACCGACATAGCCGAACTGCGCAAGGTGCAGACGGGCATACTCGACGACATACACAGATTCTGCACTGCCAACGGCATAATGTATTTTCTGTCGTGCGGCACTCTTATAGGAGCCGTGCGCCACAAGGGATACATACCATGGGACGACGACCTCGACCTGTATATGCCGAGAAAAGACTACGACAGATTTGTGAAACTCTATACTGACGCAGGCGGACGCTACCGCGTGCTCGACCCGAAGAAGGAGAAAAACTACTTCTACACATTCGCAAAGGTGGTAGACACACGCACGCTGCTCGTTGAGACAGAAACAGAAGGATACCAGATTGGCGTTTACGTAGACATATTCCCCGTAGACTACGTCAGCGACAACGAGGCCGAAAGGCAGCGCATATTCAAGCGCAAGCGGCTGCTGTATAAGATAAGGCGATGCAAAATTTCAAAGAGAAACTATCTGAAGTCGGCACTGGCCTACTATTGCTACAAGATGCTGCCCGTAACCGTGGGCATGCTAAACGGCATGATTGAGCGCATGGTGGTAAGACGGGAGCCTACAAACACCGTTGCCAACATGACCGAAGCCGGCCCGTCGGTAAAGGGATGCATGCCGGCAAAGGACATAGAGGGCGACGTTGACATTGAGTTTGAGGGAAAAATGTATAAGACCATGGCAGGATATAAAGACTATCTGAGCCGCACCTACGGCGACTATATGAAGCTGCCGCCCGTGGACCAGCGCGTAACCCACAGCTTCGAGGCTTACTGGACCGACGGCAACGAGCCGAAAGACGGCGAATAGCATCAAGAAAAAGAAAAAACGATTTAGACATAAGAGAAAAGAAAAGCCGGGCAATGGTCATTGTCCGTCTTTTCTTGTATTGTTGCAACTGACACCTGGTCATGAAATCTTGCTCATTCCCCACTCGTAAACCTTGTCAATAACCGGACAAGGTATATGTTTTTCTTTTGCCAGATTGCGTATTATGGCAAGTCCGTAGGGAAAGTCCTCGGTGAAATATCTGCTCGAGAAATCGGGAACATAGCCCCCGTCGATCTTCTTCATTGGCGACGGTATGCCCTTGAAGGCTTCTATGGAGCGCAGTTTTGCCGCAAGAGAGGCGGCGTCGGTGCTCTCGTAATATTCGAGCACGCCGGGAATGCATCCGGGCGAAACGGGAAGCACACGGAGCAGCAGGCTAAGCTCGTTGTCCATGGCGATATAAATGGCTGCCGCCTCTTCGGTCCATTCCTCATAGAACATGCTGTTGCGGCTGTAGACATCACCCGGCTTCCAGTCTTTCCACATGCTGTAAAGGCGCGAGGGATGGAGCAGCGGATTGCTGTTGGTGAGACTCACCTCATACATATTGTCAAGAAGAGTTACAGGAGTGGCCATGAGGCGCTCTATGTCGCTACGCAGCTGTTCGGGATGCTCCACGTTGTCCGTGCCCATGCTCAGCGACTTTTTATACCCAAGGAGCGACGCCCTGTGGCCATACTCCGAGGTGCGGGCTATGAAGGGCACGCGCTGAAAGCCGAAAAGAGGTGTGCCGGAAGGCAGCAGGCGCCTGGCATGGAAATAAAAGCCCGTGCTCGACACGATGCTGCCCACAACCGTGGAAGCAGAGAGATGCGGACATATTTCGCTGAGCGTAGACTCTATCGAAAAGCCGGGAAGGCAGAGCAGAACGATGTCGGCACCGGGTACCACCTCGGCGGCATCGGCCGACACGCAGGCCAGACGGCCCTCGAGCGTGCCACGGTCAGGAGTGTCGACAAGCAAGGTTTCGCCCCACTGAGCCGGGCGGCGCGTAAGTATTCTCACTTCATCGGTGCCGGCTGCGGCAATAAATCCGGCTGTTACATGTCCGAGGTTTCCACCTCCGCAGATACATATTTTCATGTCGTGCGTATTGTTGTGTTATTGTTTGTCTAAAGCCAGCAGTGCATCCACAAGCCTGTCGTTGTCGGCTGTGTCTCTCACTGATATCCTGACAAAGTTCTTGCCCTCAAGGAAGGTTTTAGTGTTGCAGTCTTTTATCATTATATTAAACTGCGCCAGGAGCTTCTTTGCCAGTTCGTGCGACGTGAACTTGCCAAGCACCTCACAGCAGAAATAGTTGGCCTGCGACGGCAGCACACGCATGTAAGACACTGTCTGCAAGCGCTTCATGAAACGTGCCCGTTCGCTAATAAACTTATGGCAGGCTTGGGTGTAGTCAGCCTGATATTTGTTGAATATCTGCATGTAGAACTCGGCAAACGAATTGATGTTCCAGATGCTTACATCCTTCTTCACACGGCTGATAAGCTGCTCGTCGGCAGACGCCATTATGCCAAGGCGAAGACCCGGCACACCGTATGACTTGGATATGCTCTTGATGACAACAAGGCGAGGATTGTCCTCGAGCGTTGAGTTGCGCAGCAACGTGTTATGCTCAAAGTCATCGCTGAAGTCGACAAACGACTCGTCGACAACGAGCCTTATGCCCTGCCCGGCGCACCAGCGGCTAAGGCGCAGGACATCGTCTGCCGGAATGAAGTTGCCTGAAGGATTGTCGGGATTGATAAGCAGAAGACTCTTTATGCCGCTGCCTTCGAAGAAACGCATAAGGTCGTCGGCGGTATAAGACAGGTCATTGTTGTCGGGATAAAACGCCACGATGTCGTCCTTACTGAGGCGGTGGGGATATTCCTCAAACGTAGGGAACACCACGCCCGTAAGTCCTGCCGACTGCTCCATGAGGCTCTTGATAAGCTCTGCCGCACCGTTGCCCACGACGACAAACTGCTGCCTGATGCCGAAATACTTGCCGGCCAGCAGCGAATTGACATACATGCCCGACGGATATTCGCGCATGAGCGTGTCAAAGTTGGCCTTCATCTCCTCGGTGAGCTGCTCGGGCGGGAAGTAAGGGTTGACAAGATAGCAGAAGTCGAGCATCTTCGGGAAGCGCCAATGACCGCCGTAGCGGTAGTTATAGCGGCGCATCATCTCTTCGTCCTCGGCAAAGAGCGTCTCGGCAATGTCAAGGTCCTGCACGTCGTCAATCTCATACCATTTCTCGTTTCCAACAGGAAGCGCCTTAAGGTTAGAATTGTCGAGCAGCGTTATCACGCGCAGCACCTGCTCATAATATTCGTTGTTGCCCAAGGCCTTGCAGTAAGCATCGAGGAAAGGAACATACTGACGGCACGAAAACTCACGGCTGAACTTATAGATGTTTACCGTTTTATAGTAATCATCGACATCCTCAAACCTGAAAGCCTTCTTCGGGACAAAGTTCACGATATTTCGCTCCTTGTCTATCCTTACCATCGTTCCGTCCATCCACGACTCATATTTAGCCACAAGTGCAAGATTGGGATGCGGGTCGTTCAATATCATGGGCAGCATGCGGTCGGAGAAAATAAGGTCGGACTCTATAAGCAGCGTATCATCCTGCTGCAGCTGCTCCTTGGCCAGCGAAAGCGAATAAATATTGTTTGTCTTGTTATATATAGGATTCTCCACATACTCTATGTTGAGCCTGCCGTCGTACCTGTTGCCGATATGGGCCTTTAGTTCACTGCCCTTATATCCCACAACGATAACCACGCGCCGCAAGTCAAGACGCGCAAGCTGTCCGAGCATACGGTCAATCAGTTTCACGCCGTTGACCTCTACCATACATTTAGTGTTGTTCTTGGTGTATTCGCCAAGTCTGCGCCCCAGTCCGGCCGCAAGGATTATTGCCTGCATAACAAATAGTCTTAAAAATTTGGATATCCGGCAGAAGCTTCAAGTGCCGCAGCACCATCAGGCCCGCTTACATATTCAGCATGCAAACAACGCCTAAGCCCAAAGCTGCACATTCTGCCGCCACAATCTGATTATCTTTCTGTCGGCAAAGATAATGAAAGGTGAGAGCAAAGCAAAATAAAAAACATAGTTTTTTTTACTTTTTGCTTGGCCGAACCGCATCTTATCTTATGAAAAGATAATGAAAGGTGAGAGCAAAGCAAAATAAAAAACATAGTTTTTTTACTTTTTGCTTGGCCGAACCGCATCTTATCTTATGAAAAGATAATGAAAGGTGAGAGCAAAGCAAAATAAAAAACACAGTTTTTTTACTTTTTGCTTGGCCGAGCCGCATTTATTCTGCTGAAAAGGCATCAGGTTTTACGCTATACGACGCTCATCGGTAGTTAAACTAAGTTAATTAAATATAATACAACACATTCAACGCCCTTCCCAGCGAACGAGTTATAATAAAAATATGTACCTTTGCAGTCCGATTATTAAGGGGATAACTCTTAGAACCCCGGAACGGAGTGTTAATAGTCGTACTTTTGGCCGAGTGCGACGGTTAGTGAATCGCCGTTCAAGCAATAATGAATTTAAAAACGTTTTTTAGTAGTAATTTTAAAATTAAAAATGAACACTTTAAGTTACAAAACTATTTCCGCAAATAAGGAAACAGCAAAGAAAGAGTGGGTTGTTATCGACGCCACAGACCAGGTAGTTGGCCGTCTTTGCTCTAAGGTTGCCAAGATTCTGCGTGGAAAGTACAAACCTAACTTCACTCCTCACGTAGACTGTGGTGACAATGTTATCATCATCAATGCCGCTAAGGTGGTATTCACTGGCAAGAAAGAAACCGACAAGGTGTACACCCGTTATACTGGTTATCCTGGCGGACAGCGTTTTAACACTCCTGCCGAGCTGCGCAAGCGCAAGGACGGTGCAGACAAGATTATCCGTCACGCAGTTAAAGGCATGCTGCCCAAAGGCCGTCTCGGACGTCATATCTTGAACAATCTTTATATATTCGATGGCACAGAGCACGATATGCAGGCTCAGCAGCCAAAAGCAATTGATATTAACCAGTATAAATAATTAAGCAATAATGGAAGTAGTTAATGCAATAGGTCGCCGTAAAAGTGCCGTGGCACGTGTTTACGTAAGCGAAGGTACAGGCAAAATTACAATAAACAAGAAAGACATTACAGAATATTTCCCATCAGCTATTCTGCAGTATGTTGTTAAGCAGCCTCTGCAGCTCCTTGACGTAGCTGAGAAATATGATATAAAGGTGAACCTCGATGGTGGTGGTTTCACAGGTCAGAGCCAGGCTCTGCGCCTCGCCATTGCACGCGCACTCGTTAAGATCAACGAGGAAGACAAGAAGAATCTGAAAGATCACGGATTCCTTACTCGTGACGCACGTGCCGTTGAGCGTAAGAAACCGGGTCGTCCGAAGGCTCGCCGTCGCTTCCAGTTCAGTAAGCGTTAATATCTGGCGGAAACTGTTCCTAAAGATAAAGGCATGCCTGTGGAAGCGTCGTCACAAGGCTTTATTTACCTTGTGTACGGCGAAGCCCCAAGTCTGCCGACTGAACATTGTTTAGCATCTAAACCGATAAGACCCGCCGCAACGGCGATAATCGGAAAGCGCTCATGGCCATGCCGCGGTGCTAATGCCGCAGAGCGGTTACCTGTCGGTTGGTTCTAACAAAACTAAAAAGAAAGTAAACAAAACAATTAAAAAGAAAAGAAAATGTCAAGAACAAATTTTGATATGTTATTGCAGGCTGGCTGCCACTTTGGCCACCTGAAACGTAAGTGGAACCCCGCAATGGCTCCTTATATCTTCATGGAGCGCAACGGCATCCACATCATCGACCTTCACAAGACTGTAGCCAAGATTGACGAGGCTGCAGACGCACTGAAGCAGATTGCCAAGTCAGGAAAGAAAATCCTGTTCGTTGCTACTAAAAAACAGACAAAGGACGTTGTAGCTGAGAAGGCTGCGTCTGTAAACATGCCTTACGTTATCGAGCGCTGGCCGGGCGGTATGCTCACCAACTTCCCGACAATCCGCAAGGCTGTTAAGAAGATGGCCAACATCGACAAACTGATGAACGACGGAACTTACTCAAATCTCTCTAAGCGTGAGATTCTGCAGATCACACGTCAGCGCGCTAAGCTCGAGAAGAACCTCGGTTCTATTGCTGACCTGACTCGTCTGCCTTCAGCTCTGTTCGTTATCGACGTTATGAAAGAGGCTATCGCAGTTAAAGAGGCTAACCGCCTGGGTATTCCTGTATTTGCAATCGTTGACACCAACTCTGATCCTAAGGATGTTGACTTCATGATTCCTGCTAACGACGACGCAAAAGACAGCGTTGAGGTTATCCTGAACGCTTGCTGCGCTGCTATCGCAGAGGGTCTTGAGGAGCGCAAGGTAGAGAAGGCTGACGAGAAAGCTGCAAAAGAGCAGGCTGAGGCTAACGCTATAGAGGACAAACCGAAGCGCGCACGCAAGGCTCGCAAGGATGCTCCTGCTAAAGAGGAAGAGGCTGCTAAGGCTGAAGAAACAGCTGAAGAGGCTCCCGCTGAGGCTTAATATCTGATTTTAACTAACTTAAAATAGAAAATACGAATTATGGCTGTATCAATAGCTGATATACAGAAAATCCGCAAGATGACCGGTGCCGGTCTTGCAGATTGCAAAAAAGCCCTCACAGACGCTGAAGGCGACTTTGACAAGGCAGTACAAATCATCCGTGAGAAGGGTCAGGCTATCGCTGCTAAACGTAGCGACCGCGAGACATCTAACGGCTGTGTACTCGTTAAGGCTGACAATGGTTTCTCTGCCATGATAGCCCTGAAGTGCGAGACCGACTTCGTTGCTAACGGTAAAGACTTCATCGCTCTGACACAGAGCATCCTTGATGCTGCCGTTGCTGCCAAGGCTAAGACTCTTGACGAAGTTAAGGCTCTGCCTCTGAACGGAAGCACTGTTCAGGACGAGGTTATCGCACGCTCTGGTATCACAGGCGAGAAGACCGAACTTGACGGATATCTCTATCTCGAAGGCGACAACGTGTCTGTTTATGACCACATGAACAAGCACTTGCTCTGCACAATGGTTCAGACTAACAAGCCGGCTGAAGAGCAGGCTCACGCTGTTGCTATGCAGGTAGCAGCTATGAACCCTGTTGCTCTCGACGAGGCAAGCGTTCCTCAGGAAGTTAAAGACACTGAGCTGACTGTTGCTATCGAGAAGACAAAAGAGGAGCAGATCAACAAGGCTGTAGAGGCTGCCCTGAAGAAGGCTGGCTTCAATCTCTACATCGCTGAGAACGAGGAGCACATCGCTGAGGGTATTGCTAAAGGCAACATCACAGAGGCTCAGGCTGAAGAGATACGCAAGATAAAGAAAGAAACAGCTGAGCAGAAAGCTGCCAACATGCCCGAGCAGATGGTTCAGAACATCGCTAAGGGCCGTATGGCTAAGTTCTACAAGGATTCCTGCCTGCTCAACCAGGAGTTCATCCAGGACAGCAAGCAGACTGTTGCTCAGTATCTGCAGGCTGCCGACAAGGAGCTCACAGTTGTTGCTTTCAAGCGTTTCACACTCCGTGCTGAATAATCCTTAAAGCAAAACAATAAACAAAAAGCTGTCTCAAACATTTTGGGGCAGCTTTTTTTATGCCTTGTTACATATACACAAAGACATGTAGAGTAGATCAGGGATCCAGACTGTAAGTATATGCAATAAAAGTTTCTGAATAAACTTATCACTCGTCACATCTGTCTTTAATAAACTGAATGATAGACACATACAGCGTGACGTGTTGCCTTGTTAAACTCGTCACACCGGTACAAAACAGAAATTAGTTGAATATAAGCCTGAAGATAGTCAGTCGGTTAGCTCTGTCGGTAACAAGAGAGATAAAGCCGTTGCTCACACGCATAATCTGTCTGGATATAGAAAGCCCTATGCCGCTGCCTTCTTTCTTTGTCGTGAAGAAAGGCACAAATATGTGAGAGGCCACATCGTCGGGTATCATCGGGCCGTCATCTATTACGTCTATCACCACGGTGTCGTTCTCGCCGGTGTAAGCCTTCATCCATATATGCCCACCGGCAGATACTGCCTCGGCGGCATTTTTCAGCAGATTAGACACCACCCTGCTTATAAGTCCCTCATCGGCATATACAATAAGATCGCCCGGAAGCACGTCGGCCTCAACAGTGCAGCCGTCTTTAAGATACTGTCTGGCAAGACTCGCCATCCGCTCAAGAAACGGCTTAATGTAAAAGAGCGTAGGCTGCGGCGCAGGAACATGGGTAAATCGGCGGTAGTTCTCAACAAACCTGACCAATTCCTTGCCCGTGCGGTTGATTACCGAAAGTCCTTCATGCTGTTCGCCTTCCGAATGGCGCAGCAGCGTATCACTGAGCGACACAATAGGCGTTACGGTATTCATGATTTCGTGAGTAAGCACACGTATTAGCTTAACCCACGAATCGATTTCCTGATTGGCAAGCTCGCCCTTGATGTCGCTGAAGGCAACAATCCTCACACGGCGCCCTTTCAAGAATGTGTTGGTCTCGCGCGACGAGAAGTTTTTCATGCTCTCCTTTATCTGGTCAACGTGCGTTATCACCTCACGCTGCAGAAGTTTCTGTGCGGCACGGTTGTAGCGCAGCACCACCCCACGGCCTTCCTCAACCACGATAATGCCCGTATCGACAGAATCAAGTATAAGTTCAAAGTATTTCTCTCGCTCCATCTGCTCGTCGCGCGCATGCATCAGTATGTCCTTCACCCGGTTCAGCGACCTGTTAAGCACTCTGTCGCCTGCCGCCTTGTCGCCCTCGGCAAAGCGGAAGCTATAGTCGCCGTTGTCGATAGCGTTGAAAAGGAAAGTTACCTTTCTGACGGTCGACCTGTAGCGCCGCCAGAAATACAGGCAGCCTGCGGCCGCGACGACGGCAAACAGGAGCAGAAGAGCAATATCAAAGTCCATACTTCTTTATTTTGTTATACAATGTCTGGCGCGACACGCCAAGCCTCGACGCCACCTGCGACAGGTTGCCGTCACACTCGCGTATTGTCTTTTCTATCAGCCGGCTCTCCATCTCGCCTATAGTCTGCACGCCTTCCATAGGCTTCTCCGCAACAGACGCGCTGCCGCTTATGTCCTGTTCGCCTATCTCCCTGCCGTCGCTCAATATCACGGCCTTCTCTATTGCGTGCTGCAGTTCGCGGATGTTGCCATACCACGGCATATCCTTTATTTTCTGTTCGGCAGCCGGCGTAAGCTCCATTGCGGGCTTGTTATACATTGCCGCATACCTGTTGAGGAAGAGGCGTGCCAGCGCCGGAATGTCTTCTCTGCGCTCACGGAGCGAGGGCAGATGCAGATGTATCGTGTTGATGCGGTAGAGCAAGTCTTCGCGAAACTCGCCCTTAGCCACCATATCGCTCAGGTCGCGGTTTGTGGCGCATATCAGTCTGACGTCGATAGGTATAGGCACACTGCCGCCCACGCGCACAATGCTGCGGCGCTGCAGGGCTGTCAGCAGCTTTGCCTGCAATGCGTAGCTCAGGTTGCCTATCTCGTCGAGAAACAGCGTGCCGCCTTCAGCCAGTTCAAACTTGCCTGCCTTGTCTGCCTTGGCGTCGGTGAATGCCCCTTTGACATGACCGAACAGCTCGCTCTCAAACAGCGTCTCGCTCACAGCTCCCATGTCTATCGTCATCAGACTCTTGCCGCTACGGTGCGACAGACGGTGAATCTCGTTGGTCAGCACCTCCTTGCCCGTGCCGTTCTCACCGGTTATCAGTATGTTGGCGTCGGTCGCTGCCACCTTAGTTACCATAAGTCTGAGTTCCTGCATGCACGGAGCCACGCCCCAGTACATGCCGCTCTCGCCGCTGCCGGCATCAGAGCCGCCGGCCGACTTGCTGCACGCCTCCTTCAGCGTGGCTATCAGCTTGTCGTTGTCAAACGGCTTTACGATGAAGTCAGTGGCGCCCGCCTTAATCCCGCTCACGGCCAGTTCGATGTCGGCATAAGCCGTAAACAGCACCACCTTGGCCTGCGGACGCATCTTCTTGATCTGTCCGAGCCAGTAAAGTCCTTCGTTGCCGCTGTTTATTCCGCTCTGAAAGTTCATGTCGAGCAGCACCACGTCGGGCTTGTCCTCACGCAGGTGCGCCGGAATATTGTTCGGATTGGCTATGGCGACAATATGCTCAAAGGTGTTCTCGAGCAGCATCTTCACAGTGGTCAGGATGTTGCGGTTGTCGTCTACAATAAGTATTGTTCCCTGTTTCATTTCAATGCAAAGATAGGTTGTATAACCGACAAAAGCAAGAGTGTGTAAAGTTTTTGGACACTAAATTTTCAGATATTCACAAATAATATTACTGTATGCCACCTTCATGCCTCATCACACGCACAGCCATACGGCTCGCGGCACGGCTAAAAGCAGCAAGACAGCCTGCATAAAGCCATTTTTCAGCCTCAACCATGCCTGTTGTCTAATTTTTATACGCCAGTGTCTAATTTTTGGACACTCACAAAAACACGGATTTGCCGTATCTATCTGATATACTGCAACATAGGTATTTTGGCACGGTTTTGGCAATGATAATGATGTATGAATATGAAAATTGCCATAATTACTCTCGCACTTGCCGCCCCTGGGGCTGCCGGCGCGCAACAGGAATGGTCGCTCGACCGCTGCGTCAGTTATGCCATTGAGCATGCTACCGAAGTGGGACGCGAGCGCATAGAGCAGAAACAGGCCCTGACGGAATACCGCACCTCGCTGCTCGACTTCCTGCCAAGCGTCTCGGCCCAGGTGAGCGGACAGTACAACTGGGGACGAAACATCGACCCTGAGACCAACACATATAACAACGTTACTACATTCAACAACGGCTATCAGATAAGTGCGTCGCTGCCCGTGGTTGACTGGGGGCACACATGGAACGCATTCCGCAAGGCCCGCATAACCAAGAACACGGCTGCCACGGCGCTGCTGAAGGCTAAGGACGACAAGGCCATAGACGTGATGCAGAAGTTTGTCGACGCCGTGTATGCCATCAAGTCGATAGAACTTACCGACAGAAAGCTTGCCGACTCGAAGGCTCTGCTGGCAAAGACGCGCAGACTGTACGAACTGGGCGAGAAGAGCCGGCCGGACGTGGTGCAGATGGAGAGTCAGGTGGCAGAGGACGACTACAACCTGCTGCACCAGAAGAACCTGGCACGCACCGCCCTTATTGCCCTGAAGACGGCTATGAACTATCCTGCCGCCGACTCGCTCAACCCCGACTGCTCGATGGCTGCGCTTACGTCGCAGATGCCCTCAAGTCTCACGGTGGACAGCATGGCACTGAGCGGCAAGCCCGACATAATAATGGCAGAAGCCAACGTAGAGAAGGCAAGGCTCGAATGGAAAATAAGACGTGCCGCCCTGCTGCCGCAGCTGTCGCTGGGTGCCGGCGTATCAACCAACTACTACATAAATCTCTCTCAACATCAGGACAGACTGCCGTTCAGGTCGCAGTTTCGCAACAACCTGGGCGAGTATGTCTACCTGACACTGTCTATCCCCATCTTCTCTCCTTCCACATGGAGCTCGGTAAAGCGCGCCAAGGCCGGCTATCAGCTCGCCATGCTCGACGCACAGGACGCGCGGCGCAAGCTGAACGACGCCGCCCTGCAGGCCGTAACCGACTATGAGGGCTACCAGAAGGAAGTGAGACAGATGGAGAAGAAGGTGGCTGCCGACTCGCTGGCCTACCGCCTGTCTTACCGCAAATATGAGGAGGGCATGCTCTCTACGTTCGACATACATGAGGCGGCACAGACTTATCTCGAAAGCAGCATAACGCTGCTGCAGCTGAGGATGCTGCTCGCCATAAGGCAGAAACTCGTAAGATACTACATAAACAACGAACCGCTATGGACATTAAACTGAAACAGAAGAAATACTGGATTCCCAAAAAATACTGGCTGTGGGCCGGCGGAGGCGCACTTATAATAGTGCTGCTGATATGGCTCGCCACGATGAACTTCACGTCGACGCTGCGTGTAGACCGCCGCGGCCTCAGCATAGGCAAAGTAAGCAAGGCGCAATTTGACGACTACGTGAGCGTAGACGGCAGCGTGGTGCCCATACAGGTGGTGCAGATATCGTCGGAAGAAGGCGGCGTGGTGCTCGAAAAGGTGAAGGAGGAAGGCACACACGTGAGCAAGGGCGACGTGATAATACGCCTCAACAACTCTAACCTCGACCTCGAGATTCTCAACGCAGAGAGCGAACTGGCTGAGAAGCAGAACATGCTGCGCAGCACGCGCCTGTCGATGGAACAGGACCGGCTGAACAACAGCAACGAGGCGCTGCAGCTGAGCATGGACGTAAAGACAAAGCGCAGGGCCTACAACCACCAGGCGGCGCTGCAGAAGGAGGAACTTAACTCGCGCGAAGACTATCTGAAAGCCAAAGAGGAATATGAGCTGGCTGTGCAGAAGGAGAAGCTGATAAGGCAGCGGCTCAAGAAGACCAACGAGCTTAACCGCTCGCAGGTGGAGCAGATGGCTTCAGACCTGGCGTCGATGCGCAAGAACGTTGAGCTGGTGCGCGAGCGCAAGGCTAGGCTGAACGTGCGCTCTACAATAGACGGCGAGATTGGTCTGCTGGACGTAGAACTGGGCCAGAGCATATCGCCGGGACAGAAAATAGGCGTCATCAACGACCTGAGCGACTACAAGGTGGAGGCACAGGTGGACGAGCACTACATCGACCGAGTGCATGCCGGACTGTCAGCCACGTTCGAGCAGAACGGCAAGACATACCGCCTGACCGTGCGCAAGGTGTATCCGGAGGTGCGCGAAGGCCGCTTCAAGATAGACTTCACCTTCAGCGGCTCGCGCCCGAAGAACATACGCACGGGACAGACCTACTATGTCGACCTGCAACTTGGCGAGTCGAAAAAGGCAATAATCATACCCAAAGGCACGTTTTACAGCGTGACGGGAGGCTCGTGGATATTCGTTCTAGACAAGGACGGCCGCAAGGCATACAGGCGCAAGATACGCATAGGGCGGCAGAATCCGCAATATTATGAGGTGCTTGAGGGCCTCGAACCGGGCGAGCAGGTAATAGTTAGCGGATATGAGAGCTATAAGAACAACGAAATACTCGTGCTCGAATAATCACACCAAACCTGACATGCCAACAGAATGAGCCGTGTCTGACATCGGAAAAGATACATTACGGCAACCGTCAGATGTAAATATATTTCGCGTTGGCAACAGTGCCGCAAGGCAACATCCGCAAAGGCGTAATGCAAAAGGTGGTCTTTCGCACTGCAAAACATGGCCTTTCAGGCTGTAAAAGGGCACCTTTCAGAGGCTAAAAGACGGTCTTTTGCAACACCTCACATAACCTTTTGATTATCAATCGGTTATAAGCCAACAAACCAAATGCGGCAAACAGCACAGAAAAGGGCTGCAAGGCGCACGAAAAATGAAACATAATAACAGCATAAAATATGAGCAACTTTAACCTTAAAAGCTATTTCACGTTCCTTTCGAGGAACAAGACATACACGGCTGTGAACGTGTTCGGACTGGCCGTAAGCCTGACATTCGTCATCATCATCGGACTGTACACGTGGCAGGAGTTCTATATCAACCGCCAGCACAGCAAGGCAAAGCGCATATACAACATAGGCCTCAACATGGACGACGGCACATGGCGAACAGCCAACTGCCACCACGCCGTGCTGCGATACCTGCGCTCACGGTATCCTGAAATAGAACAGACGTGCGGATTCACGGCAGGAAGTCTGAAACTGAAGGATAACGGCAACTTTGTAAATCTGTATGTCCTCGAGGCAGACTCGACGTTCTTCTCGATGTTCGACTTCCCCTTACTGCAGGGCAATCGCACAAACTGCCTCAAACAAAAGGGCAATATCGTGCTGACGGAGAGTGCCGCACGCCGTCTGTTCGGCAATACTGCGGTAATAGGCCGCACCCTGACAACAGCCGAAAACAATCATTTCCGTGTTACAGGCGTGGTTAAAGACTTCGACAACACCTTCATCGACAAGGACATACAGGGCGTGATCGACTTCTCATACACCATCAACATGGCAAACATGGACGAAAATTTTCCGCACATGGTCAACATAACCGGTGCGGCATCGTTCGTGCAGGTGCGTGAGGGCTGCGACTTTGCAGCAAAGCAGAAAGACGTGGACGCCTACTTCCAGACCTTCTGGGAAGACTTCCACCCAATCATCACACGCCTCGACAAGCTGTATTTTTCAGGGCTTGATGCCTTTCTTATGCAAATGGGCAACCTTACATTGGTAAAGATACTGCTCGCCGTCGGCATTGCGATACTTCTATTTTCCATAATGAACTACGTCAACCTGACCGTGGCACAGAGCGGATACAGGGCACGCGAAATGGCCACCCGCCGCCTGTTCGGCTGCACAAGGGGCACCGTCGGCGTAAACATGTTCACCGAATCGTTGGTGATGTGCGTCATCTCTCTGATCATAGCCGTGGCGTTGGTTCATGTCTGCGCTCCTTATGCAGGTCAGCTGCTTGACACAAAGCTCGACCTCAGCCTGCTTGCAAGTCCGCTTACTGTCGGCATCATGGCGGCTTTCATCCTGCTGGTGAGCCTCGCCTCAGGTGTGCTTCCGGCAACAATACTGTCAAGGGTGAAGCCCATTGAGGTGGTGCGCGGCACGTTCCGCAAGCACACAAAGATGATATTCTCGCGCGTTTTCATAACGATGCAGAACATTATAACCATAACCATGCTGGCATGCGCCATGATAATGTCGATGCAGATGCTGCATCTTACAAAGGCACCGCTGGGCTTCAACACCGAGAACATTATCTGCATAGAATATCCCGACAACTACTCCAGCCAGAATTCAGGCGAATTTGAAGACCGTCTGCGCTCGTTGCCGTTCGTCAAGGCAGTGGCTCCGTCATGCGGAACTCCGGCTACCGGCGGCAACAACAACACCGTAACGTTTGACGGAGAGAAACGCGAATGGTCGTTCCAGTTCATCAGCGGCACACCCGAAATGATGAAAATATACGGCCTTACGCTGAAAAACGACCTGCACGCCAAAGGCGACAGCATTGTATATCTTAACGACATGGCGATGAAGGCATTGCAGATGAAACCCACGGACAGACACCTTAGCAGCCGCTACGAACAGATAAGGTATGGGTATTTCCGCAAGAATGCTGAATTCGGCGGCGTGCTCAACGAATTACGCATACGCAACATTCTCGAAGAGCAGCACCCTCTGCTCGTACAGGCGTGCAACAACATACAGAATCCGTGGAACATCTCAATCCTCGTCAGCGGCGATCCCGTGGATGCATACGCCAAGATAAAGGATGTATATAAGGAAGTGTTCCACGAAGACATCGACGAGTCCGCTTCGCCGTTCGTAGACAAGTATGTGCAGGCACGCTTCAAGCAAGAGCTGCGCACAACCAAAATCGTGTCGCTCTTCGCCTTCATAGCCATCATAATCTCGCTGCTCGGACTTGTGGCAATGTCGACTTACTTCATACAGCAGCGCGCAAGAGAGATTGCCGTGCGCAAGGTGTTCGGCTCTACCGGCAACCAGATTCGCCTGCGACTGATACGCACGTTCATGCTATACGTTGGCATAGCATTTGTCATAGCCGTGCCGATAATAGCTCATTTCATGTCGAAATGGATCGAGCAATACAGCTACCGCATAGTATGGTGGCCGTGGATTGTTGCGGCAGGAGCAATCGTTATGCTTATAAGTCTGGCTGCCGTGGCTGTGCAGAGCTGGATGGCGAGCAACGAAAACCCCGTGAAGAACATCAGGCAGGAGTAAGAGTCACGGAAAGAACATCGTGAAGAAAAGGCTTCGCCATGACCGGGTAACTCTGAAAAATGAACGGAAAAGGATAAAATTTGTGTAACATAACAGATACAGCAATGAGCAACTTCAACCTTAAAAGCTATTTCACGTTCCTCTCGAGGAACAAGACATACACAGCTGTGAACGTGTTCGGACTAGCCGTAAGCCTGACATTCGTCATCATCATCGGACTGTACACATGGCAGGAAACAAGCATCGACCGCCAGCACAGCAAGGCAGACAGAATATATAACATAGGACTTGAGTTTATGGATGACAGCAGCCAGGTGATGGGCTGCCACCACGCGTCGCTGCGGAACCTGCGCATGCACTATCCTGAAATAGAAAACACATGCGGCATGGTAACAGGAAGCATAAAGGTCAGAGACCGCGACGATGTTCTGAACGTGAACACTATCAACACCGACTCGACGTTCTTCTCTATGTTCGACTTCAAGCTGCTGCGCGGCGACCGCGCCACCTGTCTTAGCAACAAGGGCAACATTGTGGTTACAGAACAGTTTGCGCACAGGTATTTCGGCACAGACGACGTACTGGGACGCACCATAATGACCACCGACTCGCTGCACTTCAGGGTTACGGGAGTGGTGCAAAACCTCGACAATACGATAATATCAAAGAACACAGATGCGCTTGTTGACTTTGCTTATGCCGAACGTGAAGGTGAAGGAAACATGGACAAATACTTTCCGGGACAGATAAACGTAACCAACTGTGCCTGCTTCGTGCAGGTGCGCGAAGGCTGCGACCTGACGCAGAAAGAAGCCGACATTCAAAAGTTCTGGCCTACATTCTGGCCCTATGAACCGGCTATGCCCCTACGGCCGTTCCTGACACCGCTCAACAAGCTCTACTTCAACGACACGCCGGAAGTAAACGTCATGCAGTTTGGCAATATTAACATGGTAAGAATCCTGCTTGCCGTTGGACTGGTGATTCTGCTGTTCTCAATCATGAACTACATCAACCTGACCGTGGCGCAGTGCGGCTACCGCGCAAGAGAGATGGCCACCCGCCGCCTCTTCGGATGCAGCAGGGCCGGCATCAGCACCAACATGTTCAGCGAGTCGCTCACCATGTGTGCCTTTTCATGCATTATAGCCGCTGCAATGGCCACCGCCACAGCCGGATTCGCAGGCCGCATAATCGGCAAGGACATAGACACAGGAATACTGGCCACACCATGGGCAATAGCCGCAATAGTGCTGTTTGTCGTAGCTGTAAGCCTGCTGGCAGGCATCATTCCGGCCACTGTGCTGTCAAGGGTAAAACCGATTGAGGTGGTGAGAGGTACGCTGACAAAGCACACAAAGATGATTTTCTCGCGCATCTTCATAACAACCGAAAACCTGATTACGATAGTGCTGCTGTCGTGTGCACTTATAATGTCGATACAGATGCGGCATCTGCTGAATGCTCCGGTAGGATACAACAGGGAAAACATAATAAGCCTATTTGATCCGTGGAAGTTCAACGGCAACGACCTCACCGTATTTCTAGACAAAGTGCGCGAGCTGCCATGTACAGAAAAAGCCACAGCCACCTGTGGATGTGCCGTATATGGAGGAAACAATACCGGAATAACTTTTGAAGGAGACAAGGCGCAGACGACCGTACACATATTCAACGTAACGCCGGAATTTATGGAGATATACGGCATAACGCCTAAAAACGGCGAAAAGATTCAGTCAGGCAACACGCTGTATCTTAACGACCAAGCCCTGGAACTGCTGTACATGAAACCTACGGACACACACCTCAGCCGCAGATACAAAAGCTCAAAGTCGAACATGCTGCCTGTCGACGTAAGATACGGAGGAGTGATAAACAATTTTCATACGACAAATATTATGCAGCCGATAAGTCCGTATTTCATATTTATAAGCGACCAAATAGAACGGCCCTGGTATGTAACGATAAAGGTGAAAGGCGACCCCATAGACGCACTAAACGAGGTGAAGAAAGTTTATAAAGAAGTATTCAGGGAAGAAATGGACACCAGCAGGCCGGTGTTCGTAACCGACCAGATAGCTGAAATATTTGAAAAAGACATCCGCACGTCTAAAATCGTGTCGCTCTTCGCCTTCATAGCCATCATAATCTCGCTGCTCGGACTTGTGGCAATGTCGACTTACTTCATACAGCAGCGCGCAAGAGAGATTGCCGTGCGCAAGGTGTTCGGCTCTACCGGCAACCAGATTCGCCTGCGACTGATACGCACGTTCATGCTATACGTTGGCATAGCATTTGTCATAGCCGTGCCGATAATAGCTCATTTCATGTCGAAATGGATCGAGCAATACAGCTACCGCATAGTATGGTGGCCGTGGATTGTTGCGGCAGGAGCAATCGTTATGCTTATAAGTCTGGCTGCCGTGGCTGTGCAGAGCTGGATGGCGAGCAACGAAAACCCCGTGAAGAACATCAGGCAGGAATAGGCCGGGCACCGTAAGACAAGACTGCGGCAAGCAGACAACAAGAAAAATCATTAAACAACATATCAGAAGATGAACAACATAACGCAAGCATTAAAGAACCTGACACGCCGTGGACAGCACAACATAATAAAGATATTGTGCCTCGGCATTGGCTTTGCACTGGCGTCGGTGCTGATAGCGAAACTATGGTATGAGCACGAATACGACACGTGCTACCCCGACCATGACCGCATATACCGCATAAGCGAAAAGATAAGTAGGGGCTCTGATCCGGAAGCTACATACGGCAACACGCCCGGAGGTATAGCCACGACGCTGAAAAAATATATTCCCGAAATTGAAACGGCAACAAGAATAAACCCTGCATGCAATGATGAGGAAATGAAGATAAACGGAGAACGACGCGTAAAAGGAAACATATACGTTGTTGACTCGTGTTTCTTCAAAATGTTCCCGACCAGGATATTGGAGGGCAACGCCGACGAGGTGCTGGCAAAGCCGTATTACTGTCTTGTGTCACGGACTATGGCTGAGCGCATGGGCGGCAACGTGATAGGACGCAAGCTGGAGCTTACTTCTATTCCGGGACTGACGATGACCATAGGCGCAGTATACGAAGACTATCCGTGGAACTCTTCTTTTCACGACTATGACGTGATGCTCTCAATGACAACACAGCGCAGCTTCAGCTACGACGGACAGGACAACCTGGCGGGCAACGACCGCTACTACTCGTTCATAAAGGTGAGCAGGGGATGCCATCCTGAGCAGGGCGACTTTGACAATAAGGTGAACGAAATAGTAAGCAAATTTCTTGCCCTACTTGAAAAGGAAGAGATAAAATTCTCGCTGAAGTTCACTCCCATATCAAAATATCACCAAGAGGACAGCTACTTCAGGCAGACATTCCTCATGATGATGATATTAGCGGCGGTGATTCTCGCGGCAAGCGTGCTCAACTATCTGCTGATAGTGATTGGCAACACGGTTACGAGAGGACGCGAAATGGCCGTAAGAAAATGCTACGGAGCCATGCCGCGTAACATATTAGGCATAACCATGGCCGAAACCCTGCTGCATATCGTGCTGGCAATGATGCTGGCCGCAGCACTGATATACGCCTGCAAAGGCTCGATAGAGACGCTGCTGTCGGCCCCGGTCAGCTCACTTTTCACCGGCAAGGGCACACTGTTCCTCACAGCATTGCTGATAGTGGTGTTCATCGTAAGCGCCCTGCTGCCGGGCAGGATATACAATGCCGTGCCCGTAACAACGGCGTTCCGAAACTTCACCGAGAGCCGCAGGCGCTGGAAGATGGCACTGCTGGCGGTGCAGTTTTTATTCGTCAGTTTTCTGGTATGCCTGCTGCTGATAGTCAACAGCCAATATTCCAAGCTCACAGACTTCGACCTCGGCTACTCTTATGACCGCCTCGCGATAGTCAACGTAAACCAAATAAAGGGCGAAAAGCGCAGCGCCATGGTTACAGAACTAAGCAAAATGCCGGAGATTGAGGCATGGACGGCAGTAACATCTCCCTTGTTTTCAAACGGCGGAGGCAACAACATAGTTGACCCGGAAACCGGTGAGGAGATGTTTAACGCCACCGACCTGTATATGGCAGGCGACAACTATCTCGACATGTTGGACATAAAGCTCAGACAGGGGCGCGGATTCAACGCCAGCAGCGACAGTCTGAAGGAGATGATGGTAAGCCCTGACTTCGCACAGAAGCTGAAGAACGAGAAGAAATGGAAAGACGTGATCGGGCGTAAGATTCTGATAACGGAACACAGCCAGACGGGCAAAGACCTGTTCACCATAGTAGGAATATATGATAATTTTCACGCCAATACGGCGCTCGACGATGACGACCGCCCCACGATGATGTTCCACTCAGACCCTTACGGCAGCTACATCAGCTATTTTCTGCTGAAGTTTCACGACCTTACGGCAGACAATATGCAGGCTGTGCAACAGCGGCTGCAGAGGCTTTATCCTGACGAAACAATCATCGTGGACAGCTATGCACGGCAGCTGGACACATGGTATGACAGCGTAAAGCATTTCCGCTCGGCTGTCATGACGGCAGGAATATGCGCGTTGCTTATAGCTCTGATGGGACTCATAGGATACGTGAACGACGAAATGCAGAGGCGAAGCAAGGAAATAGCCATACGCAAGGTGAACGGTGCAACCGCCATAAGCGTGCTGCGCATGGTGCTGGGCAACGTGCTGCTGACGGCCGTTCCGTCGGCAATAGCAGGGGCTATTCTTGCCGGAATTGTGGCGGGCAAATGGCTTGAGGACTTCAGTGTGAGGACAAACATGAGCCCGTGGCTCTTTGTGGCAGGCATATTGGCAGTGGTGGCGGTTATAGCCGCGACCGTGGCCGCCAATGCTTACCGCACGGCAAACAGCAATCCTGTAAAATACCTGAAGAACGAATAAGCACTTAACGCCTGAAAAGCAGGCTTTGAAGAAAATATAGAAACAATAAAACTAACCGAGCTCACGAATACGGCGAAAGCCGTGAGGGGGCATAAAATAGAACAGAATATGATAAAGGTAGAAAATCTTAGCAAGTCGTTCCGCACGGAAGAGGTGGAGACTATAGCGCTTGACAACGTAACGTTCAACGTGGAAGACGGTGAGTTTGTGGCAATAATGGGTCCTTCGGGATGCGGCAAGTCTACGCTGCTGAACATTCTCGGACTGCTGGACAACCCTACTTCGGGCCAATACTGGCTCGACGGCCAGGAGGTGTCGCTGCTGAAGGAAAAAGACCGCACAGGCATACGCAAGGGACAGATAGGCTTTGTGTTCCAGAGCTTTAACCTCATTGACGAACTTAACGTGGAGGAGAACATCGAGCTGCCCCTGACATATCTGAAAGTAGGTAAGGCTGAAAGAAAACAGAAGGTGCAGGAGGTGATGAAGCGCATGGGCATAACTCACCGTGCAAAGCACTTTCCGCATCAGCTCTCGGGCGGTCAGCAGCAGAGAGTGGCAATAGCCCGCGCTGTGGTGTTCGGCCCCAAGCTGATTCTGGCGGATGAGCCTACGGGTAACCTCGACTCTAAGAACGGCGCCGAGGTGATGCGCCTGCTGACAGAACTGAATCAGGACGGCACGGCAATAGTGATGGTTACGCACAACGAGCACGACGCTCAGATAGCCCACAGAACGATACACCTGTTTGACGGAAAAATCGTTGGATAGTGTGCCTGATGGTATTGTCATGGCCATGACGCCACAAAGGCTCAGGCAACAGCATCAGACCCGCAACACAAAAGACGTCCTTCAGCAGTGCAAAAGGCATGCTTTCACACTGTAAAACGTGCCCTTTTGCAACATGAAAGGACGTCTTTTGCATTATCAGAAAACACGGAACGCCATAGGGAAAGGACTCTTTAAAGTAAACCAAATTTAGGGAAGTACACTGTAAACAATTTAGGTTTATTTTTTTGCGAAGAAACTCGTCACTCGTCACATTGCGGCATAACGTCCTGAATGTCAAATCGTTGCGGTGTGACGAGTTGCCGTTGCAACTCATCACACAGAGTAAGCCCAAAGCAGGAAAATACATAAAATTGCTACGATGTGATGAGTTGGAAATTCAACTCATCACACATTAACAGTCTAACTGTCAGCAACTTACGCACAGATGTGACGAGTGATGAGTTTTTTCAAAAAACTTTTTACGGCTTATTTACGGCAGGAGCTTGTCGGCAAACTGCCGAATACAATAATCGCCCACTACAGACATGTCATTATAAGAACCAATAAAACCATGCTTTTAACCAAGCAACACGCTGGCGTATAAAAGAGAAACACAAGCAAAGCATGCATAACAGACATCAGAATTTTGCGTTCAATGCTCACGGCTGACCATCGTGCGCAAAACCGTCAACGCGTGATTAATCTTAATCATACATGTTCTGAATCTTCAATAAAAAAAACAAGCTGCCTCATAAAATAAATGAGACAGCCTGCGAAATTGTCAGTTATATATAAAATTGCAGTAATTATTTTACAACAACCTTCTTGCCGTTCATGATATAAACGCCCTTCTTAACACCTGTAAGAACAGTTGCAGCAGGAGCCTCCTTAACGAGGATACCGTCGATTGTGTAAAGCTTAACAACGGCATTGGCATCGTCACCAAGAACAGAATCTATACCTGTAGGCTCAGTGTTGAATTTACCTGTAATCTCAACGCTGTCGCCATTGCTGAGCATTCCACCTTCTACAGTCAATGTAACCTCACGGTCCTTGCTTACGCCGGCAAGTGGAATATGGCTTACATAACCCGCATAAGATTCATCATAAGCAAACGGAACATCCTCTGCCTTGAATTCCTTAGTCTGGAGTGTGCCGCGGTTGTTGAGCCACTGCAGCAGAACCTTGTCGAAAGTAAGAACACCAACTTCCTCCGGCAGCCAGATTATAATCTCGCTGCAACCAGACAAAGAGCTGCCTTCTGTAGGCAAGAAATCATAATAAAAAGATATTTCCTGCTTCTTCAGAGGATAAGTAACAACAATGCCACTTGTTCCTGCAGAAGCGTTGTTTGTGATAATAGCGCGGCCATCTGCAGTTGTAAGGCCCTTGATGTTCATTGTTATCACAGTCTGCACTTCACCGTTTCTTGAAGTCTCTACTGTCTCTGGGAAGCGGTAACCGCGAATATCAACAACAACAGTCTTGCCTTCGATAGTAAAATCAGGATTAAATGAACCCATAGAACCGGCCCCTGAATCGCCATAAGCCAGGTCTACAGTTACCTTACTCTTATCAGTATTAAGTTCATCTGTGAAAGTAAATGTCAGCAAGCCTTCTTCACCGGTTTCAGGATAATATGTATAAAGAGTTGTACCCTGTGCTGGAGTTACAGAAACCAGCTCACCGGGCATCTCACCCATAATCAGTGTAACAGAATAGTTTCCGTCTTCACCATAGATTACGCTCTCATCGTTAGCATCGCAAATACCTTCAAGAGTGATTTTAAACTTATCACCAACATCAAGTTTACCGTCTTCAGCCATCTCACGGATAAACTTGCTCAGCTCGATACTATAGAAATACTGAGTAGTATAGGTACCATGGATATATCCTGCGGGAATCTCTTCCTTTGTTTTAAATACGCCGTCAGCCTCCTCACCATACTCAATCCAGTTGTGGGCTATATCAACCGTACGGTCAAAAGCCAATTCAAGGTTTGAGCCAGAAACTGTATAGGTATCACCATCCGAAAAGTTAGATGTCAATGTGATAGGCATGCCTTCTCCGTTACCATAATAAATTGTAACATCTATTGAAGGCTCAGTAATCATACTGGTTGAGAAATAATAAGTTTTTCCTTCCTCAACCTCACTACTGAAGATTTTGTGACCTTCAGCGTCATAGCTTATAGAAAGGTTGTTGCCCTCTTCACCCATGGCATTACATTCAAACATCATAATGCCAAAATATCCGACATTAAAGTGGATGGTGTTGCTCTCAATAGCCTTCAGCTGTAAATAGTTTGCACCTGGCTGCAATTTAATAGTTACAGACTCAGACGGGTCATTAATCTCAATCGGAGTAAAAGTAACAGCCTTTAAACCTGTCAACCCCAATACAATACCGATTAAAGTAAAAATAAGTCGTTTCATGTCTATATATTCTTGTCTGTTTTATTTTGAGGAAAAAGCTACGGCAGATTAGCGGATAACCACTTTCTGGCCGTTGATGATATAGATACCCTTAACGAGTTTCTTCATTACGTCTGCTTTCTTACCCTTGCTTACGAGGCAGCCGTCTACGCTGTAAACCTCAACAACAGCATTAGCATCTTCAACTTCTACGCCACCGATGTTTGTAGATTTGTCAACGATGAATGTATATGTCAGCTCAGGATTGAAAAGATTGCCGTCAAGATCATAGAATGTTTCTTCAGAAATAACAACAGTGTAAGTACCATCTTCTGTTATTTCCGGAGTAAACGTAATCATCATCTTATTCATGTCATCACCTGTAGCATAATCGATCGCTGCAGAGATATTGCTTGCCTCAGCACCGTCTTTCTTAACTGTGATAACATTGTTTGTGTTCAGTTTACCAACACCATACTTAGAATCTACAGTGAGTTCAACTGTAGCAATTGACTTAACTGTGCTTCCGTCAGCAGGTGTAACCTCTGTAGGAACGAGGATATTCTTAGGCATCTGATATGTGAGCAGGATAACGCCGTCTGTGCCGTAGCTGATAGGTGTACCGCTTTCATTAACAGCAGCAACAGATACGCCTATGTTGTTCTCAGCGAGAGCAGCCTCAGGAACAGTAACTGTTATAACCTTGCCCTCAACCTTTGCTTCAGCAGGAACACGAGTGTTCATACCATAAGTTACAAGAGCAGAGTTTACTTTAGCACCCTCACCGCTCAAAGTAATCTTAATCTCAGCAGGAATTTCTTTGCTGTACTCGCCACCTTCTACGTAAGGAGCCGGATCAACAGACTCAACAGAGAGAATAACTGGGTCAATGTTGAATGCTACAGTGAAGTCAGGGTTACATGTACCATGACCCTGCAAACCATCAGTCCAAGGTGTTTCTTCGTTGAAATATTCGTTAGCAATTGACTGTGAATCTACCTTAAGAACATAAGCACCAAACTCATTGATTTCTTTCGGAGTCTGTGTGCCAATTTCAACAAACTGAGCTGTTACAACAAGGCCAAGACCTGTTTCATCCTCATTTGTAGTCAAAATTGCATCAGCAACTTTCTCTTCACCTTTGTAAACGGCAGCTGTAGCTGTAGATGTTGTATACACTTTCTCACCATATGTAAATTCTATCTTGCCCAAGCTTGTGCAGTAAGAATTTTCAGCAGGTGTTACAGATTTGAAGTTCAAAGAAGCGTCTGCAAAACGACCATCGTTCACACCAAATGTAAAGTTGTAACCGCTTCCGAATACAACACTTTCAGGGAAGCCTTCTGCCTTAGGCTCAATTTCATTGCCCTCTTCATCAGTCAAATCAAGCTGAAGGATAACGTCTGTTACAATAGTTCCCATAAAATTATAGAAATCCTCAGACATAGTACACTTGATAATAGAGTGGCCTTCTTTTGTATATGATACTTCTGCCTTTTCCCAGTCTAATGTTCCGTACATACCCATCGGGTAAACACACTTCTTAACATTAACTTTCTTGTCAACTTCAACAGTTACAACCTTTCTGTCATCCTTAAAGCTGAGCATCTGGTCTTCTGTAGGATAAACGACATTTGGTTCCGGTTCAACTTTTACAAGATTTACAACAGTCTTTTCAACTTTTGCTGTACCACCTTCAAATGTCAGAGTTGTTTTCTCAGGAGTTTCGGTACCCTGATCCATACCTTCTTTTGTCTGATATGACTCAATAATGATTTCGTATGTATTTCCTTCATACATATACCATGCATTATCAAGAACACGGCCATCTTTTTCAATCTTAGCAGGACCAACCATTATAACATCTTCACCTTCTTCAGCCTCAGATGTATAATACTGGTGCATAATGCCTTCATCACCATGGAACTCACAGTGAACATACTTAACCTTCTTGTTCAATGTAACCTTAACCTGATTATCCCAGCTGATTTTCTCAACCTTTGAACCCTGCTCAGGCTCTGAACTTACAACCTGCAAAGAGCTGGCACCTTTCTCCTCAAAAGAAACGGCTATCTCTAAATCAAAAAAGAGTTGTCTGTTATTATAAATAACATAAGTCTTACCAGCTTCAACCTCCAAAGAAGAAAAGTTTGCATCCACACCCATTGAAACATTCAACGGAGTTCCATCCTCCAACATAAATGTCGGGTAAGACCAACCATGCTTAAGAGATAAAGTACCATCTGCAGGAGCTGTAAAGCTAGCATAAACGATGTCATTTACAACATAAGTGTCACCATCGGCAATCACATACGGATCCTCTTTGGTACCCGAACCGCTTGGGGTAGCATTGACCCCCAAGACACATAGGAATGCCATCAAACTGATTAGTAAAGATTTCATAATACTTAATTTTAAATTAATAATAAGTTAGCATTAAATTATATAGGAAGGGTTGGGGACTAGCCCCATACCCTTTTCTATATCTTAGGTTTTTAAGGTCCATGCCTTGCTGTCTGCTGTATTATGTTTTGTGAAGTGTTTTTCTGATACAAACATACAAGGCCGATCTAAATATTTATTTAACGATTACTTTCTTAACAACGCTTACGCCGTCGCTTGTAGCCTTAACGATAAACAAGCCGTTCTTTCCGCCTGTGCTTACCCTAACAGCACCAGAAGTAGAGTTAGCATTGCTTATTACGCTTCCGCTTACATCATAAACTGTAACGTTGAGGTCGCTTCCGCCGTTAACGCTTATTGAACCGTTCTCACCAGAAATTGTGATACCGTTTTCAGATACTGTTGCATCGTTGATTCCAGCTGTTCCGGCTGACATCTTAAGTTTTGCTGCATTCAGCACACGCTCTGTGTTTGCATCAATCAGCATAACAACAACCTTAGCATTATCCCAATTTGTTACGTTTTCAGGCAGACTGAATACCTTGTTGAATGCAACAGGCTGACCTGCTGTTACGCTTACTGGGATGAAACCTGATTCACCTGCGAAGTTGTCGTTTGGCACTTTACGTGCAACATCGTTGAATGTTACAACAGCAACGCTTGAACCATACTTGCCGCCCTTACCGAAATCACCAAATATCGGATCGTCACTAACATACAAATTATTTTTCTGCGGACCTGTCAAGCCATCTTCAAGAACAACAAATGCTATATTATGATTCAGAGAATTCATATTAAGAGCATAGTTTACATTACCTGTAACCTGTATGTTCTTGCTTGATGCATCGTAAATAGCCTTTTCTATGCTTACATCTGCAATTGCATAGTTTTCAAACTCACGCTGTGCTACATCATAGAATGTATTGTTGCCTTCTGGTGAATCGAAGTGATACTTCTTACTTCCGTCAACATACATCGGCGCATAAAGAGTGTCTATACGGTTAATCAGACCCATAGGCTGTGCTGTTATACCGAAATATGTATTATAGTTCTCATAAGCGAACTGGTCTGTTCCTATTATTGAGCTATGAATAGCGATAGGTATAACCTGCTCACCATAAATTTTCTCAAGATTTTCTATAGCGAGAACTCCTTGAGGACAGTTCGGACATTTCTGACCGGTACTTTCCTCTATAACAACATGCTTTGTTGTCTCAAAAGCAAGGTTGCTGATAGTGTTTGTCTGGCTGTAAACACTACCGCCGAGATCAATGCTGATAGTATACTTATTCTGTGCACCTACAGTCAGAGGCAACTTGTCAGGGAATGTGAAAGAATAATTCTCTGCACTTGTTATAGGCTTGCTAGGTGTATCTGTATAAGTGCTCTTGAATGAGCCGTCTTCAGAAGTAAGTGTTGCATTAATAGTGTTGTAAGTCTTATCACTTGTAACCTTAACTATTACACCAACATTTGTAGACTCTTTGTTAACCTGTGTGCTTTCTACATTAGGAGCAAAGTTGAAGTCGCCCTTGTAGTAAACCTTCAGATTATCCAAGAAGATCATGCTCTGATTTTCGTTCTCATTAACGAAAGCGATATAGATATTCTTACCGGCATATTCTGCGAGAGATTTCTCTACGTGTGTCCAGTCACCTGTCAGATCTTCCTCTGACTCACCGGGAGTAAGCTGTTCGTCATAAAGGACCTTACCGTTAGCCTTGAACTTATCATAAAGTTCTTTCGTGAAGTTAGAGTATACAGCATCATCCTCAAGAACGAGAACCTTAAGTCTGTCTGCCTTTGACTTATAGTATGACTGAACGTCAAAGCTGAGATAATAGTCGGCATTTTCTATTGACAGACGAGGTATTGACATCCAGTCGTCTGATTTTCCTGTAGGATTATAGATAGATGTTGAAGCTGCACAATAGTCAGAGCTGCTTTCTGATTCACGGATTACGAAAAGCCAAGGAGAATTGTCGGCATCAAAGCCTAAATCCTGCATTGCACTTGACGGCTTGTTGTGGTCACCTTCATAAAGGAGGTATTTAACCATAGAGTTGCTAGGATCATTGAAGTCATCAGAGAAGAGACTTCCGTCAGAGCTGATTTCAGGCTCGTATGCACCAGAGTAATTAATTGTTATCTCGTTGTTCGGGCAGAATCCCATAATATCAGTAACAGAACCAGCCTCTACAACAACCTTATATTTCTCATCTTTTTCAAGATAACGCTTAAGGCTAGGATACAGCAGGACTGTGCTTTCAGCTCCCTGCACGAAGTTAAGTTCACAAATCGGTGATGTCTGTCCGTCTCTATACAGATAAGCCTTAGCATCTTCAGATATAGCGATAGACAAATCGAAGAGAATCTGTACAGGATGCTCTGAGCTTATTTCAGATACATTTGCCTGATCTGCAGGAGAAACCTGCTGTACAGCAGCCGGAGCCTCGGCACGGCCGATATACTTAATTGTGATTTCATCACTCTTGATAGAGTTGTCTGCCATCAAATAGAATGCTCCTGCAGGAATCTTCATTGTATATTCCTCGCCTGCATTCAGAGCCTGAGGTATACCACCAATAGTGAATGTCTTGTTACCAGACTGAGCTGTAATGTTATACTCTCTTAACACCTTACCAGAAGCGTCCATGAACTGAGCCTTAACACCAGATGTTACAGCTGCTGACTTAGAGAAAGCCAACTTCATCTGACTGAATTTAGCAAACTTAGAACCATAAACAGGTGATACGGCATAAGCGCTTAACGGATTAATGCTGCTTGCAGCCTCGGTTATAGTTTCAGGGAGACGGATGATATAGCCTTTGGTTTTTGTCTCAGACATACCAATCATTGTTTTCTCGTCATCTGAGATACCCTGGATAACACCTGTGATTTCATAACCGGTACGCTCATAGAAGTTAATATCGTAACGGCCTGAAAGAATTTCATCTATTCCATACCAAAGATTTCCTACACGTACATATGCATAACGGACAGGATTGACAGCAGGACTACATCCAAACACTACACCAGAATTTGAAACTGCACTTCCGTCACGGTCTTGCTCTTCGCTTTCTGCATTATATAATATGCAAGAGTTGTCGCTAGTATTGTAAAGATAACTTGAGAGGTATGAGCCACCTGCTACCTGCACGATACCGGTAAGATATTTACCATTGTTACTCATTGTTGACTCGTCAACAAATGTTTCGTCAGGCACTTCACCAAGAGCATTGTCTACATATTTGCACTCCTGAGTAGTTTTGTTGTAAACATAATAACAAACTGTTGCAGGAGTTACAAAGTTAATAATACCGGCAATGATGTTACCATCAGGGCTAATATTGTCTATACGTACCTGCTGTGTATTTGTTCCAAGTTTTGTTTTCTTAGGGAAGTTTGGAAGTTCTGCATACACATCAATAGCGCGGTATGTACCATCAGACTGTTTCTCCCACAAAAGCGGTGTTTCAACATAGGCATCACCAGAAAAGTTACCAGAATTGCTCCATCCTCCGATATATTTACCATCAGGTGTTACAGATGTAGCTTTTCCAGGATTCTCTGACTGAAGAGTAATCCACTTACCCTGATTCATGTCATAATAAGCAGGCTTGCTGTCATATGTACCAACAATGATTTTTCCATCATTAGTAACATCTGAAGCTTCAAGTGACTTCATCAAGTCTGCTTCAACCCAGAGTTCTGTAAGAGCACCTGTCTCTACATTAATAAGATAGGGATAGGCATACTTACTTTGATCATCATCATTCACACCTGCAGCAGTAGCCCACAAGCCATTGTCTGACAAAGATGTGAAAGCTGCAGCCTTGGGGAAGCTAACAGTGGTAAGCTGTGCTTCCTGTGCTGAAGACGGAATTGCCCACAGCAGGCCCAAAGCCAACAGGATACATAAATATAAACTTTTCTTTACCATACAATAAAAATTAAAAAATAGGATTTATTTTACTTTACAATCACTTTCTCTATACGTCCGTCAGCATACTTCAGGATGTTTATGCCTTTCTGAGGTGCATCAAGAAGCTGACCATTGATTGAATAGCGTGCTACGACCTTCTCTACCGCATCATCGTGCACACCGTTGATACCTGTTGCATCGCTCTCGAAACGAACTATCAATTCTATTGGCAGCATTTCATTCTCAGCCCTAGCTGAAATCTTAACAACACACGTGCCGCTTACACCGTTTACATACCATTCAGAAGGTGTCAAGTCTACAGAAACTCCCGGATCTAACTCTTGCGTAAAAGAACGTTCGTCACCTTCGGTTGTTATAGGCTCTACGCAACTTCCTCCACAACAAATTCCAAAACTCGTATTCTCTGGTAATTTCTCCACTTTAAACGCAACAACACATGCATTTTTCTTGTCTGAAACGTTTTTTACAGAAATAGGGCATAATGATATCATAGAGTCTCCAAAATCATCTACCTCAACATCATTCAAAACTATTTCTGTTCCATTTTCAATTATTTTGCCTTCAGCATCAACAAAAGCAAAAGTTTGAGCATTCATTGCTACACAGCTAAATAACAAAGCAATACAAAGAGTAAATAACTTTTTCATCTTGTTCTTTTTTTATTATTATAATGTTAAACTTTTTTATAGTAGGATTGAAAGAGAGTATCAATGAGAGTGCATCAAAATGAAATACACTCTCATCGACATTATTTATCATTCATTCGGCTGTGCGTCGTCTTCAGTACTGATAACGGGTACTTTAACTACCTGCTGAACACCACTATTGTTATATACGAATGCTACAACCGACATATTTTCAGCATTCCAGTCTTCATTCAAGACGTAAGTGCTTGTTACAGTCTTTTCTTCGTCCCAAGCTATGTTGAAATCTTCTCCGTCCTGTCCGTTGACAGCTGTGCGGAATACATGATTATGAACATAATTATTATTAATAGAACCATCTGGCATTGCCTGCATATCCGTGATATTGTCTTCAATCAGCCAAAGCTGCAACTTACCAGTTACATCAAGCACACCTTTTGCATTAACATTTATGGTTACGGTTCTTGTAGCCTCATCATAAGATGTTGTTGCGCCCAGTGTGAGCGGAGCAGAAGCCTGCAATGCGTCACGGACAATTGTTCCCCAAGACTGATATGTACTTGAAACCGTTTTTCTGTCAATAACACCGGTTGGCTGTGCATCTATATTCCATGAATTAAAATAGTAATCACCTGTTTCAGTCCACAAAGATAATGGTCGTCCCGATGCGGTCTTAGAGAACGGACCACTATGAATACCCACAGCGATGACATTCTCTGCGCCATACTGCTCTTGCAGGCTTTCAATCATTTCTGAAGCATTCGGACAGTTAACGCAACGCTGTCCTGTGAAGTCTTCAATCAATACACGTTTCGCAACTTCTACAGGCTCCACTTCAATAAAGCGGTCGTCCTCATCAATGTTGCTACATGCCATCAGAGAAAGTGCTGCCGCACAGATGGCAAACTTATTATATATGTTATTTTTCAGCTTCATCTCTGTTTAGAAGTTATAGTTGTACGAAAGTGTTACACCCTTGCTTGCCGGAACGTAACGGCATACACCGCCTGAGCAGTTATATCCTGCACGTGTACGGCCATAGCCGAGCTGTATACGGTGTGATCCTTTGTTGAATGTTACGTATCCCTGATAGTAATGAAGGTCTGTCACGCCGCTGTTATACTCGTCGGCAATTGTGAACATCCAGTTGGGAAGCACTGACAGCTCCAACAGAGCATACCACCAGTCGCCGAGGTCGTCGTCTGTAGACAGATACTGAAGTTCGCCGCGCAAAGTGAATTTATTGTTGAACTGATATTTTGCATCGGCGATGAAGATGTCTGAATGGATCATACCACCCTCACCCTCTACTATTGTCTTATTGTAGAACTGGTTCATGTACATGAGGTTGAGTTTGAACTGACGTGTCAGTTTCTTCTCAATCTGTACGTTCAAGTCCTGATAGAAAGTCTCGTCGCCCATCTTCCAGAAAGCAGAGCCATATCCGTCAGAACCCATTCCTCCGATGTAGTTAGTATCAATACCACGAATGTGAGAGAAGTTCACTTTTACGTTTGTGCCATACTTACCGCCAAGGAGCGTATGACGCTTGAACTTATAGCCGAACTCACCCTGGAAGGCCCATTCGCCGTCAGGATTGGTTGCATAAGGATACATGGCAGCCAACGCATAAGTCTGGTCCATCGTAAATGCCGGCAGATGGTTTATGAACGATGATGTACCGTTAATTGTTCTTTTACTGCGGAACGACATGTTGTCGCTGCGCTTTGCCTGCAGCAATACGCTCAAGCCTCTCTTTGAATAAGAAGCTGACAACATTGCCACGTTTCCTTTACGATATATATATCCGTTGTCGAACGTCGGGTCTTGTGTCTTCCACGCATATTCTGCGAGAAGGCTAAAGTTTCCCTTCTGTAAATTTGCACGCACGTCAAAAGCGTTTACCGTTGTAGGCAGGTTAAGCTTGTGCGTAGCATCAACCATGACGTCTTCTTCTTTCTCGTACTTGTTTACCCATGAAGCACCGAGTGTAAGATATGTTCCGCTGTTGCTCAGGCCCTTGAACCACTGGTCGAGACCGAGTTCAACGTCTGCACCAGACACCCATGAGTCGTTGTGTGACCAATATCTGCGCTGCTTACCGCTAAGAGCCTTTATCGAAACTCCGGGCAGCGGCTTGATTGTCAGGCGTCCTCCAAGCAGAGAGTTGTCGATACCCAGTGTGCGCTCCTCGTATGTACGGAGGATAAAGCCTGAACCGAACTGCTCGTAGAAGTTACCTAAAGTAAGGTCCCAATTTTTAAAGTGTGTTTTCAGATAGAAATAAGGAACTCCCCATCCCTTGTAGTCTTTTTCGAATCCGGGTAGAGGATGTTTCAGAAATTCGAAACGTGCTCCGGCATCGATATGCTCGCTCATTACATTCACATCAGCGAATGTGTTGGTCAAAGCCCATTCATTAACTTTTTCGGTGCCAATTGCTTCATCGTCTTGCGGAATAAGGATGTCGCTCTGGATACTTCCGCTGACGGTTATCTTTTTTTCTTCTGTCTCTTGTGCCATTGCTGTCAAAGACAGAGCAGGCATAAGCAAGAGACAGAAAATTTTATTATACTTGTGCATAAGTGTCAATTATTCTATAGTCAGCACTATGTAACATTATTTGTTTACGAGCTCTCTCACTTTCTCAATGAGTTCCTGTTCAGCTCCTTCTGTGTATCCGTTGTGTTTATAAACAATATTACCATTTCCGTCAACGATCAGTGTGTAAGGAATCATCTGAATTCCAAGTGCACGCTTGAAATCGCTGTTCGGGTCAAGCAGTACTTCATACGGCCACTCATGACTGTCAACAAGAGGTTTTACCTTGTTGATGTTCTGTGCCTGGTCAATAGAAACGGCTATCACCTTTACGCCGGTCTCTTCCTGCCACTCTTCATAAACTTCGCTGATGGCAGTCAGCTCACGGTTGCAAGGCTTGCACCATGTGGCAAAGAAATCAATGATGAAAGGTTTGCCATTGTTTGACAACGTGTCTGTTCTCACTGTCTTACCATTAATGTCTTTAAGTGTTACAGACGGTAACTGCGCATTTGCAGAACACAATATTCCTAGCGCAAAAACAATTGATAATAAAAATTTTTTCATTATTAATGCAATTTTACTGTTTTAACTTGCACAAAACTAGTAATAATTTTGAAACACACCAACTTTTTTATCCTTAATTCCGCAACACTTTGATTTAACTTTATTTATAAGTTCCTGAGCAACAAA
>ERZ791716.213-NODE-213-length-35929-cov-9.735017_pt1 | contig 35929 bp, 25 predicted proteins | sample MGYA00510049_ERZ791716 | MGnify/ENA primary metagenome ERZ791716 (study PRJEB30046, sample SAMN00715135) | human gut metagenome | study: EMG produced TPA metagenomics assembly of the A metagenome-wide association study of gut microbiota in type 2... | reverse complement strand
AGGTCGGCAGTCGGGTAGTAGTACTTGATTTCTTCGTTGCCCGGGTTATTGATACCGTCGAACAATGAAATCGGCCACAACCATGAAGAGAACCAGGTGTCGAGGCAGTCATCTTCCTGACGCAAGTCTTCCATCTTCAGGTTTGCATCTCCGGTTTTTTCCTTAGCCAGTTCCAATGCCTGTTCCGGAGTTTCAGCTACTACGAAACCACCTTTCGGCAAGTAGTAAGCCGGAATACGGTGTCCCCACCACAGCTGACGGCTGATACACCAGTCTTTAATGTTTTCCAGCCAGTTGCGGTATGTATTCTTATATTTGGCAGGGTAGAACTTCAACTCGTCGTTCATTACCGGTGGCAATGCCATATCAGCGAAATGCTGCATCTTGAGGAACCACTGCATAGACAGTTTCGGTTCGATGGCTACGTTGGTACGTTCAGAGAAACCTACCTTATTCGTATAAGCTTCTACCTTTTCCAGCAATCCTGCTGCATCCAGGTCTTTTTCAATCTGCGCACGTACGTCGAAACGGTCCATACCTACATACAGTCCTGCAGCTTCACTCAGTGTACCGTTGTCATTGAAAATATCAATAGAAGGAAGGTTGTATTTTTCTCCCAGCATGTAGTCGTTCACGTCGTGTGCCGGAGTAACTTTCAAACAACCAGTACCGAATTCAATGTCTACATAGCTGTCTTCAATAACCGGAATCACACGTCCTACCAGTGGAACGATAACTTTCTTACCTTTCAGCCACTGGTTCTTCGGGTCTGCCGGGTTGATACACATCGCCGTATCACCCATGATGGTTTCCGGACGAGTAGTAGCTACTACGGCATAACGGCGGCCCTGTGCATCGCGGTGTACGATTTCACCTTCAGCTCCTGTTTCACCGCTCATGTCGTCATCAGCTACGTAATAACGCAGGTAATACAGTTTGCTATGCTCTTCTTTGTAGATTACTTCTTCGTCAGACAGGGCAGTCAGTGCTTTCGGGTCCCAGTTTACCATACGTACGCCACGGTAAATCAGTCCCTTGTTATAAAGGTCCACGAATACCTTGATTACGCTCTTGCTACGGGTTTCGTCCATGGTGAAAGCCGTACGGTCCCAGTCGCATGATGCGCCCAGTTTGCGGAGCTGCTTCAGAATGATGCCTCCGTGTTCTTCTGTCCACGCCCATGCATGTTTCAAGAACTCTTCACGCGTAAGGTCTGTTTTCTTGATGCCTTGTTGAGCCAGACGATTTACCACCTTTGCTTCAGTAGCGATGGATGCATGGTCTGTACCCGGTACCCAGCACGCATTCTTTCCCATCATGCGGGCACGTCTTACAAGAATATCCTGGATGGTATTGTTCAGCATGTGTCCCATGTGGAGCACTCCCGTCACGTTAGGGGGAGGAATGACGACGGTGTAAGGTTCACGTTCGTCGGGTTTAGAACTGAAAAGTTTGTGGTCCAGCCAATACTGATACCATTTTCCCTCCACGTCAGCGGGATTGTACTTACTTGCTAATTCCATGGTTATAATATCTTTATTATTTATGTTTATCGTATAATCGGCTGCAAAAATAATAAAACTACTTGGATTTTAGGGGGCTTTGCCCGAAAACTTCATTTGTTCTGGCCCGATAGTGTAAGTACAGGCATTTTTTCTTTACCTTTGCATTCATAAATTACGAAAAATGTCTAAGTGATTGAAAATGAGTTATAGCTACTAATTCATAGTAGTAATAGGTTACGGATTGGTTAGTTATTTGCTGTCTTATTCTTCTGCGCATTGCGTAACCTTCAAAGAACTCTTCGTATGCAAAAGTAGCACTTTAATGCCATATACTGAAATAAAAATATAGCTTTTTAAGCTCCACAGACAAGTTATCTCGTAAAAGCGAATTTGAATGTTTGCCGATTTCATGTTTGAACCTAAATATTACTTATCTCACACAGATTATCTGTAGTATAAATGTGTAACTTTATAAAATGACACCATAAAGAACCTGTAATTTGTAGTTACAATGAAATGCTTGACTGAGCCACTTTAATAGCATCCCACTTTAATTCTTCTTCATCCTCAACTGCATCAAGAACTTTATCTGCAACCCAAAGGGTAAGAAGTTCTTTTTCATCAATATTAAAATAGTTTGCTATTTGAACTACTTGAGTGCGTTTGGCACGTCTATCACCTCTTTCAATTTTTGAGAACATAGGGGTGTCAATCTCAAGAAAAGATGCTAGTTGTCTTTGCAGTACTCCATTTTCAAGTCTTAGTTCTTTTATCTTTTGTCCTAACAGCATATTAAGTTTCTTTTTAGCTATTGATTTATACTATAATTTCCCAATGACCGCCTTTATTAGGTCCAATTCTTTTCACAACTCCAGCGTCTTGAAGGTGTTTAATATTAGTTGCTATCCAACGGCGAGATACTCCAATTTTTTCTGCTATCTCAGAAAGGGTAATATTAGGATTATTTCTAATCTCTTTAATGATTTGCAGTGCAGTTTCTGGTGCACTTTGTAGTGCAGTTTCTGGTGCACTTTGTAGTGCAGTTTTTAATGAACCACGTTTAGAAACTTTTAATGAGCCGTCTTTATGTACAATGTCAGCAATAATATTTCCAACTGCTTCATGACATGGGATTGTTATTCTAAAAAAGGTTCGTTCTTCATCTGTAACCGCATTAGCTCGTGGTGAACCATTATTCACCAAAACATTCTGGATAGTAGGGATACCTGTACTACGACCTTCAGTCAAATCGAGTTCTTTAAGATATTCTCCGAGTCTGCGATTACGATATCGCTTTGATACTAAAATTTCACATCTTGAAATATCAGCTGCAGATATACTTCTGTCAGGACCGCCAACATTCTGTATGGTAATTCCTTGCGGTTCTATAGTGATGACTACCGGTTCCCATTCATGATAATCTCTATGATATAGTGAATTTGTTACACTCTCTTCCAATGCTTGATATGGATAGGAGAAAAACTTTTGGCTCCGGCTGCTATCCTTTGGCTTTATTATCGTCTGCATTACAAGCATGCGGTTCAGGTATTCCAATGTTCTGTCAATAATTTGCGTAATAGAACCTTTAATAATAGGTCCTTCATATAAATTGTTTGGGTTATTTAATCTTCCTTCTGGGAAATATACGATTTCCACTTGTGTACGTTTGAAAAACTTACTTGGGTCTTCACAAAACATCATTGCAGCTACATTTCTAAGCATACGATTTTCTTTGGGACCAACATATAAATCCATTTGTTCCAGAATATTTTCTAAAGGTTTTGTGTATAATTCATTGGCAAGTTTACTGCCAACCTTAACCAAATATTCTCGTAACAGAAGTGTTGAAATATCCTCCACCTTAATATCAGGGTTTCCACGTTCGTCAAATGGAATACGACATGCTAATTCACGTAATTCATCGAGAACTTCACCCTTAGCAATTATACTGCTCGTACCACTACGGATATAGAAATATTCCTTTGTTATACTTTTAGCTGTTACGTTCTCAGGAACAGAATATGGTCGGTTGATTCCTGCAGGACACCATATTACAAGTACAACTTTACCATCGACCTCCTCCACACTCGTTCGAGGCATATAGTAAGGTGAAATTTTGTTATTGTAACCCACCATGTCCTGTAATATTCCATCTATCATTTCTGTAGGGATTCCAATCACAGGGCGAATAGCAACTCCAGTTGTTTCGTCCGTATCAACACCAACCACTATATAACCACCACCAAGATCGTCAAAATCATTGGCAAATGCACATACACTATGGTATATGCTTGCCGGATTCCAACCCTTCTTAAACTCTATTCGATTGGATTCTATTTTCTGCTTGTTGAGCAGATCGTTTATGTTTATTGCAAGTGCCATGATTAATAAATTTAATATTGCTATTTCCTAAAATATGCTTTACTACCTTCTATTCGTTGCTTAAATCTATGCTCATAGAAATGATTATAAAGTAATTTTATAAGTGCTTTTCTGATAGAAGAATTACTCACAGAGGAAACATCCCAGCACCTTGCGTTATAATGAATATAAAAACGCCATGCAATATCATTTTCATTTGTCGATTTTGCAAATTTAAGTAACATACGATTCCCAAAAGCCGAAGATGAAGGTAACCCTATTGCTAACACTGGCAATGACATTTCTCGATTTGAAAGAGCATTATCTATAAAACGTCCATAAAAATTTTCAATTTCTGTAATAGCATCAGTTTCAGTAAATTTAGTACCTTTTTCATAAACCTCTGCATAGAAAGGATATCCTGTATGCTCTTTATACCATTCATTCACATCTTCTTTAGTGTCAAATAAAACAAATCCCGTTCCCCATGTATTTCGAAAACAATGGTTTATTTTATAATGATGTTCTCTTAAGAATTGAATCTTTGCACTAAGAGCATCATTTTCGTTTGGATAATAGTATCGTCCCATAAATATAATTATTTGTCGGTGTTAAAAATTTCTTGCCATGACAACAACTCATTTAAATCTTGTTTTGTCTGACACCAGTCATTTATACATTCTAAACTTACTCCTTTATAATATTTCGTAGGAATTCTAGCTTGGTGTTTTTCAATAATGTATTGTCCATTTTTTATGTAATCAATTATAAATTCTTCTAATTCTCCTTCTTCTTGGCTTAACTCAAATAATTGTGTCTCATCCTTAGTTATTATGATACAATCATTGTTGTCAAAAAATAATTCGGGAATATTAATTCTCCATTCGCGCAACCAAGTGAAATCTTTATGATTCGGATTGTATTCAACAAATCTCCATTTAAGTTCCTCTGGAAGTAAATCCTCTTCTTCTTTCTTCCCATATATAGCAGGTCTACCTCCCAAAGCAAAAATATAATCCTTTTTAAATCTTATACCATAAGGAGCATACATCGGATTGTTTGGATAATTCTTAATGAACAGCTCGAACATTCTAGGTAGAAAAAACAAGGGTGTTTCTGTAAAACATATTGGGTTCTTTTCTCCCTTCTTGAGGCATTGTTGTGAGAGTATTGCTTTTAATGTATAAATAGCATCTTTTCCTTTCGTAAAATGAAAAAGATACTCTGAAATATCTTCACGTGAAGAAACAATATCTGAATATATTGAATCTTTTGAATTAATAAGATATCCCATGATCATTTGTTTATAAACTATTCCAAAACTCTATTGACTGTTGGTCCATATCAAGATTATCATTATAATATGGATTATCATAAATACTTGGTGTATCATCATAATACCCTATATCATAATAATCATCGTCCTCTCTTGGTTTGTCGTATGTTTCTATTTGAGAACCATTCTTATCAAAGATAAAGATTTCGTTATCTTTAACTAATTTACCTTTACCATTCTTAAAACCAGCTTTTACTTCATCATATTTACAAGGCACGACAATTGTCCCTTTAGCATTGATGAATCCCCATTTACCGTTAAGTTTAACAGCGGCCATTTCTTCAGAGAATCCGTATGCTTGTTCATAAGTAGGTTCTACCACAATTTGTCCATCTACAGAAACATACCCCCAAAGGCCACCTGTAGTTTTCTTATTATTTTTATCATAGATGCCGCCAACATTTATTTTACAAATATTTTCCATACATGGCCCTAAAAATGATACGTTTGGAAAAATCTGAAGTTGGTGGTTTTCTATGCTAAATAGCCCCCATAGATTATTTTTCATTACCACTGCAAATTTATGGTTTCTCTTACCAATAAATTCATATGAAGGTGGCAGTATTTCATTTCCCGAAGAATCAACATATCCATATAGTTTTTTCTGTTTATTTCTATCATCAGAGAGAACATTAACTTGGACACATGCCAAATTGTCTTCGAATTTCCCTATACTATTATATATATTGGGCAGGATGATATTACCTTTAGAATTAACTAAACCATATAAGTTGTTGATCTTGAATTTGTAAAGCTCATTTTCTATATAAACTAAACGAGAAAAAATCGGAGGAAGTATGTCATTGGATTTTTTATCAATAAGTCCGTAATTTACATGTCCATCTGTAGCCCGAACTGCTATAGCGCATGTACAGTCAAATGGTTTACAATATTTATATTTTTTATCTACGAGAAGCTCTTTTCCATCAACTACTGCAACATATCTTCCGTCTATTGTCTTATAACCCACATCTGTCTTGAATCTACCTGTTTCCATCTCATATTCAATACTGTTGAAAACACATGGAATAATCTCATTGAATTGACTATTAATTACTCCATATACGGTTCTTTCTCCACGCCCGTCTTCATCATAGTAGTAGGATGTTTTAGAAACAACAGCATACCCATCGACAAATTCTCCTATACTTTCATATGTTGGCTCAAGCAGAACTCGACCTGTAATATCCACATATCCAACTTTCTTATTTGAAAGAATTTCTACCAATCCATCGGTAACCTTATCTGCTATTGCTCTATATTCAAGAGGAAGAATCACGTTCCCATTATTGTCTATCAAGCCCCAATTGATAATGGAATATTCGTTATAATTGGTAAAGTCGTAGCGTTCCCCATCTTCCCAATAATAATCATTATATGATTCATAGTCCTTTCCGTCCATACCAACCTTGATAAGGTTATGCGCTACATATACTATATGATCGTATATAGGTTCACAAATAACTTGTCCTTGAAGAGTATATGCTCCCCAATGCCTATCTTGTTTGTATAGTATTATTTCTGATTCTATTTTTATTTCATCAATTTGTTGACAGAATGGCACAATCTGATTTCCTTGTAAATTGAGAACGCCACGCTTATATGTTTCATCAGTATCATCATAACATACAGCAATTAATAAATTGTTCTGATATGTTAATCTTCTATATTTTAATGTTATAATTACGGTTCCTATTTGATTAATACAGCCAAATAATTCATTATTTGACACTAATAGGATACCATTCTCTAATATTTCTATCTTATCATAGTTTCCTGGCATTATTAAAACAGAGTTGTCCCTGACGGCAATCTTCTGTTCAAAAGCATTTATCAATATCCCATCTGCCAAGAATTGACCGTTTTTTTGTATTGATAAAGAAGAATATTTTGGATGAATCGCCAGCCTTCCTTGATTGTCGATAATACCATATTTCCCGTCTAATCCAACGATTGAATAGTTAAGTCCATCAACTTTCTTAGGCATTTCCCAACTGTAACTTGGTGGAACACTTGATACAACTCCAAAACAGAAAACTACATCAAAGGATATCTCGGAAGTCGATTGCCCATTAAAATCTACTATTGAGTATTTATTATTGTTAGTCTTAATAGCAAGTAGTGAGAATCCCAGATGAATTATTTCTTCACTTTGAATGTCAATTATAGCTTTTCCATCAACATTTATTATAGACCACGTATATGATGGTCTATAACTATTGGGGTTCTCATTTTGAATACCACACTTAAAGACGAAACTTGTATTGTCACTTAATGCATCAATCTTATCAAAAACAGGCTTTATGACAATATTGTTCTTAGCACAGTCAATAATTCCTTTTTTGTCATTCATTTCTATGATTACAAACTGAGATGTAGAATTATACCCCCAATCATATTCTTCAGGAAGGATAAATTCTGAAGGCTTTCCATCAATTTGACACGAGATAATTTGTTGATTTTTTCTATTTACAACCCCAACGCATCCTTTATAGTATACTTGAGAGTAGCCTTCTGCATTGAAATCTTCTTGCCAATCATATTTTTGTGATGCAAGAATATAGTTGCCATTACTATCTCGAATTAATAGCCCTCCTTCTTTATTTACCAGTCCTGTTACTATATGATTTTTGCCAATTTGTTTTGAAACCTTTATACTATCATCTCCTAAAATAGAAATGGAATCATAAATAGCAGGCAAAATAAGGATTCCCTCTGAATTTATCAAGCCCCATTTCCCTTCAGAATATTCCGTAACACTCCTTACTGAATGTCTTCCGTAATCTTCATCATACTCATACCAATATCCGTTATTCACCTTTGCAAAACCATTTATAAATGGCTCTACTTTACCATACTGAGGAGCAAGCAATACTTTTCCCTCTGTTGTGGCTAGACCAATTTTTTTCTCTTTATGAATCCAAACTAAACCTGAAACTGCTGATTCGATAGCCGAATAATCAAATTTAAGAATTATATTTCCGTATAAGTCTATTAACCCTACATTTTTTTCAGAACTGTACAAATTCGAATCAGTAGATGCGAGAAAAACATTTTGTATTTGTTGGAGATATGTATATTGAGGAATTATTACTTCTTTAAAATCTTGATTTAAAAGGCCATAACGACCTCTATTTCCTACCAAGTACATTCCATTATCGAGTTGTTCAATCTTATGATACTTATAAGGTAGAATGATATTGTTATCTTTATCAAGTACTGCACAATATTTATAATATGTACTAGGGGCATCTTTTTGAATAACTACATATCCATTTTTAAGTGTTTCTATGGTTTTTACATTTGAATTTGTTTCATCTGCATTGCTAATACTATATACATCAGTCTTTATTATCTCGGAAATATCTGTAAAAACGCCGTTAATGTCTATTTCCCCACGAACAATATCCACTTCTCGCATATTTTTGAAAATACGCTTACTTACAATCGCTTTCCCATTCTTAAATTCTGAAATATGCCCATACTGGGGTTCTGCGAGAATACTATAATTTTCGTCAACTAATCCTAACAGCCCGTTACGGTTAATAATAGCTCGTCCTTTAGCTATTCTGTTATCATTTACGTCTCCAATAAATTGATATATAGGTTCCAAACGTTCTTTTCCGTATGAGTCCAAAATGCCATAAACCTCATTTTTACTATCGTATGTTTGGAATGTGATGATTGAAACCTTCCATAACTCATTGCCGATAGGTTCTATTGTGCTATATTTGGGTTCACAAATTATAGTATAATCCGAATCAATTACTCCATATTTATCATTGCTCTTTACAAAGAATCCATTTTTGAATTTCTGTATGTCATTATATTCTGATGGAATACATATATTTCCATCATTGTCTATTAGTCCATATCCATTTTTGTGTTGTACATACCAGTGCAGAACCTCTTTTGGCATTTCTACCTGTTCAGTTACATATTTGTCATCCCATGTCCAATAACTATGAGGAATCTTTCCGCCATACGGTTTTATAGAAGAATACTCAAATGGTAGTATAGTTTTATCCTCCAAGTTGATAATGCCATATGTATTATTATAATCACCTTCTTTTATAATTCCTGCTATATAGAGTTCATCTGCAAGATGTGATAAATACTGATATTTAGCTTCTATTATTATTTTACCAAAATGGTCGCTAATGCCGTATTTCTTGTCTATAGCAAAGATGTTATTCCCTTTTTTATCTTTCGATACTAAATAATCAATGGATTTATCAATAGGAATTATATGATTTTCAGAGATGACAACTATACTAAATGATTTATCAATAAAGTTCTCACAGCCATTGATAAGAACTTTAGCTATGCCATTCTTGAAGTCATCCCCCCATGCAAATTTTGATGGCAAAATTAAATAATTACCATTATCTGATTTAATTAATTTTTCTGCATGCTCATTCAATCGACCACTTAAACCATTCTTGGAAACGATGATAAAATCACCCTCTATGTCTATTTCATCGTAAGTTTCCTTGGTTAATCTTCCTTCATTATTAAAAATTGACCATGCATTATTCTCTTTTACTTTGTATAAGCCTTCACGAAGGACTGAAATAGCCTTGTATTTTGTTTCAAGAATGAGATCTCCATTTAATTTTGCAAGACCAAACCTTTCAGTCTCAGAATAATCCTCTTTAACTATTTTGCTAACAATATAATATCCGTTGGAGGAATGAATCTGCTTCCATTCTGGTTTAAGCACAACTACACCCGCACTGTTTATTATACCTAAATATCCTTTAGATATGATTTTATAATAACCGTTTGAGTATTCTGGACAAACATCATACTCAGCTGGAATAAGAACCTTACTGTTTACATTATATAGTCCATATTTTATTATTTCTTTCGTTTCTTTTCTCCATCCGCCCAAAGTGATTATTTCCTTTTTTATCAAAGGAATAATGTTATTGTCGACTTCTCCTATGTTATCAAATGTAGGTTTGCAAATAGTTTCACCAGAACCGTCTAACAGTCCCCATCTTCCATTATCTGTTACACCAAGTAACAGGTTTTCATTTAGATATTTAACGCCTATGCACCAATCTGGGAAAGTTATTCTTTTGCCGTCTTTCTCAACAAAAACACTTCCCGATAGGTCTATTAAACTTTCTCCTATTTTATCAACTTCAACTTTGACACAGTCCTTTTTTACTTCAATTATTTTATTATATCTTGGTTTTATAAGCAAACCTGTAGAAGCCATAAATAAGCCATGCTTGCCTCCGAAGAAAGAAGTAATTTCAAATTCATGAGGATTCTTTGTGTAATGAATATATCCATCTAGCGGAGAGAGAATTTCCTTGCCATTATTATTAATTAATCCATGTTTGCCGCATTCAGTAACAACAATAGCATATCCTCCTTTAAAAGAATATCCATCAGAATATGTAGCAAATTCTTTTATGATAGTGCCATTTGCAGATATTAGGCATAACTTTCCATTCTTATTTTTGGCAAAAGCTTTATTTTCTCTGAAGCTATTAATATCGGTGTATTGCAATGCTATTACAATTCTTCCATTTATATCAACAGCACCCCAATAGCCTGTTGAATCTTGCACAATAGCCAAACCATTTTCAAAGTTCCCTGCCATTAAGAACTCTTTAGGCAAAGCAACCATTGATTCCCCGTTTTTTACCAACAACTGTCCTTTATTATTAATACGCACACGTTGATTATATCTTTCAATGATGAGGTTCCCATCTGACTCTATCTCAGGTTCCATCAAGTTACATTCTGAACGAAATCCATCTACATTCAGAAAACCCCATGAATTTGCATACTGCTTATATTCAGTTTTATACTTTGCTGTTCCTCCAACAAAATCTGACAGAAAATAGAACTGGGGTTCATAGATTTCATTGCAATTAACATCTATTGCACCCCATTTCCCATTTAATTGAACACAAGCGTATCCATTTTTAAAATCTCTTACAGAATCATATTTGGTAGGAATTGCGATGAGCTTTCCTTCATATTGCTTACATTCCCTACCTGAGAGATCAAGTATTTTACATTCACCTTTTCGAATAGCTTGTGCATAGCCGTCCTTAAATGGTGATATATAGTCATAACTAGGTGCTATGATTTCATTACCACCCATAAGAATAACTCCATAAAGATTATTCTTCACAACGATAGCAACACCTTGGTTAAAGTCACCTATATATTCATATTTGTCTTTTATATTATCCATACCTTTTTTAGTTGTTAATATTTATTTCTTTTTCAGACGCCCATTTAAACTTAGCATATTATATGAGTCAACCATAGTTACATCCTACTAAAAATGCCCGTTTTGAAAACGAATATGATTTGAAAAACCAAATACGATAGTTCTTTTCTGGTGGATTATTGCTTCCTACAATAAATTTATCCATAGTATCACTTTGTTGTAATCAAAGTGAATTGTCAATATTTGAACACAAATATATAAAAAAGGATTGTAGACTTACGGGGGAATATCTGAAAAGTTACAATTCTTTTGTGGGAAAAATTGTTTTCCTACAAAACAACAATTGGCTAACGTTTGATAGAAATCATACTTTATCATGCTTCTTCTCTCCTCACGGTAAAAACGAAGACAAACCGATACATATAAATTTTTGGTATCCCCAAGGACAAAGTGTGTTCCCCATTCATAATACTATCGGACAAAATCGTTCATGAAGAACGACTTACAGTTTCCATACAAAACCGATTATTTCTGTTTCCGTTTCAATGCACCTGCGAATAGGCGGTTCATCACCCGATGTATTGGTGAAACAATGTTTCGGATATGTGATGACTGACGACAGAACGTCATGAAATCATTGAATCTTTAAGTCACCGAATCATTGGATATGCAGTTATCCGATGATTCGGATAACTGTTTCGGCAAATGTTTGCCGGTTTGATTTTTCGGATATTAGACTATGTCATTTCTCATATCTTCAAATCATTAGTTTTTTGAATCAAGGTGCAAATAATGGAAGTTGTATCACTTTCCGAACTAACTGGCAACATGTTGCACCAATAGGTTTTGATCTGCTTACTTAATATACTATTTCACAATCGTTTATCGTCTTGGTTCTGCTTTTGAAAGGCAAAATATCCCATACCGAGCGAAGCCGTTAGCCTGAAGGTTTACTTTCCAATCCGTCCCCTAAAGATTTTGTTGGCTTCAGCCAACAGCAAGATGTCTTTTCAGCGGCTCAAAATGATTTGAGCATCTCTGAAAGGCATTTGCCCTTGCGGGGGCGGGCTTCCTCTCCGGAGTCAGGAAGCCTGAAAAAACAGCGGTAAGCATGTCCCCGAAGTGGAACTTATGCCGTATAACGAACTATATTAATAAACAAATAGAATAAGAACAAAAATTCCACCATAAGTTATTTCGTCTGACGAGTAGAAGCGAACCTATCCACATAAGATGCGTCTGATTTAATAACAAATGCCAATCAAACTCTGATATAGTCAAGTCTGCAAGTTCTGATTCTAAAAGCTCTATTTGGTCGACAAAAAAAGAAATAGCCTTATCCTACGCTTTCACCTCGTTCTTGCTTGCGTTTGTTCCGTTCTTAGCAATGGCCTCGCTATCGGCACAAACAGCATATAGGTATCCTTCTGCTCTTTGGCGTATGCTTCCCGTAAAAGCCACGAACGAAACACATGGGTATAATAGGTATTCAGGCAGAACGCTACAGGTATAATGATTTCAAGGGAATAGACATCGGCACTCAGACCATTTTTCAACCAGACATACCGGCACACTTCAAAGTCATTCAGTACGTCCGTTTTCAGGATTACCCGGATAACCGCATTTACCGCCGTTGTTGTCACATTGAACAGTTCTCCGATTTCCCATGCCGTTATCCAGACATTGTTACCGGTTACGATTACCGATTTTCCTTCTATGGTAATGATATTTCTGGATGTGATTCTTCTTTTTTGATGTTGCATCCTTTGAACTTTTCTATGCAGCCAAGACGTGTGATAAGATTTTCCATATCCTGATTGAGCTTTTCTTTTGTAATCTTCGCATAGATTTGCGTCGTCTTGATGCTCTTGTGTCCGAGCATCGAACTCACCGTTTCAATAGGTACGCCGTTTGACAGGAATACCGTTGTCGCCGCCGTGTGGCGGCTCTGGTGCCATGTAAGGTGTTTCGTGATACCGCACCGTTTGGCTACGGCACGTATTCCATACAGGCAGGTCATGTAATGGGGGACAGGGAATATCCTTCCGTCCTCACACAGTCCGCGGTATTTTTCTATGATTCTTCGGGGCAGGTCCAGCAGGCGGATATTCGATTCCACGCCCGTCTTCTGGCGGTTGATGTTTATCCACTCATGGTTGTCGAAGTATGTACGGATATTTTCCTCACGCAGATTGCGCATATCGGAGAATGACAACCCCGTGAACGCACAGAACAGATACAGATCACGGTAAAGCTCCTGTTTGGCGTTTTTCAGTTTGCCGTCCATCAGCATACGGATTTCCTCTTTCGTGAGAAACCCTCTTGTCGTTTCCTCTTTCTTGATTTCATATTCACGGAACGGGTCGCGTGCCAGCCATTCATTGTTAATGGCAATGAACACCATTGTCCGTAACGGACACACATAAAGCCAGACCGTATTGGTACAGCAGTGCTTGTCCGTGCGGAGAAACATTTCAAAATCGGAGATAAATGCCGGAGTAAGTTCCTTCAGGGCAATATCCTTCACATGGTATCGGATATTCAGGAACTCTTGCAGGTGCTTGTAAACGACCAGATATTTTGAAAGCGTGGCTTTGGCTTTCATGCCGGCTTCCACCTGTTTTGCATAATCCTCGTTGTGCTGGCGGAACACCTGCATCAGTGTATGGCAGCGGTGTTCCAGTCCGAGAAAGGCATTCTTCACTTTTTCAGCCGTCACGAAATTGTCACGCTCCATGATTTCCTGATAATGCCTGTTGATGCTCACACGCATCTTGTCAAGCAGGCGGTTTGTTTCAAGTGCGGCTGAACTTCTTCCCGTGACACGTCCGCCTTTCGTGTCCCACAATTTGGGATCGACCGAAAGTTTGCTGCTGAATTGCGTCTGTGTTCCGTCCACTGTGATACGTCCCATAACCGGTACTGTACCGTCCTTCTTCACTGCCTGTCTTTTCAGGTAGAAGATAACTGAAAATGTACTCTTCATCGTTCTAAAATTTTTTTTGGTTTCAAATTTAGTTCGTGAAGAATCCTTCGTCGCTACGCAAATCATTGAGGAATACTGCAATTCTCGTTCACGCCTCATTTTCTTGCGTGAGTTGTTAGTAACTCACTGGAAGTTAGTGTTTTCTATATTCTTCCAACCTCATCATAACCTGTTTTGGGCATGGTCACGAATTGGTAACGTTGCGATGTCCTAACTTGGCTTTTTCATTGCTTTTTCTGTCTTTCATTTTTTCAAGCCATCTTCCTAAAACGCCTATCTGCCAATAACTTTGCTACATTTTTCTGTTTATCACTTTTTATTCGTACTTTTGTAAAAGCAAATTCAAAAACTATAACTTGTAATTTATAAGATGAATCAAATGAAGCCGCTTACGAAGTCGCAACAGTTTTTTAGGGAAACTAAAGACTATTTGATGATTGCTTTAGGTATGCTAATGTATGGTGTGGGATGGACAGTGTTTTTGTTGCCTAATGACATCCCATCGGGTGCGGTTCCCGGTATTGCATCTATCGTGTTTTGGGCAACAGGTTTTCCGGTTCAGTACACATATTTGATTATTAATTTTTCATTATTGTTGCTGGCTTTGAAAATACTGGGACTTAAATTTTGTCTGAAGACAATTTGGGCGGTTGCCGTGTTAACTATATTGTTGGCTATAATACAAGATTTGATAAAAGGTAGCTTGATACATGATCAGCCTTTTATGGCATGTGTGTTAGGGGCTTCATTCTGCGGGGGAGGTATCGGAGTTGCTTTTTCTGCAAATGGAAGTACCGGTGGAACAGATATTATAGCTGCGATAGTCAATAAATATCGTGATATATCATTAGGACGTGTCATCCTTATGTGTGACATAATTATTATCTCTTCCAGCTATTTGGTTTTACATGATTGGGAACGGGTTGTATACGGATATGTAGTTTTGTTTGTTTCCAGTTTTGTTCTCGATCAGGTTGTGAATAGTGCTCGTCAGTCTGTACAGTTTTTTATAATTTCTTCTAAGTATGAGGAAATAGGAAAGCGTATTAATCTTGATCTCCATCGTGGTGTAACCTTTATTGATGGTGTAGGATGTTATACGCATAACAATGTGAAAATGATGTTTGTATTGGCAAAGAAAAGCGAATCGAATACTATTTTCCGTTTGATAAAAGATATAGATCCGGGAGCTTTTGTATCTCAAAGTGCAGTAATTGGAGTCTTTGGAGAAGGTTTTGATCGTATTAAGGTGAGATGATATAATATTAACTAAGGTAATATGGAGATTGTATGATGACAAGTGTTGAGGTTGTGCGGCAAATGGCCGCCGGAAAGCAAGTTTTGCTGGAGCGGGAAAGTATTCATGCAATGGCAGACATTCTGGTGTGTAGGAAATATAAAAAAGGCGAAATTATTTTGAATGAAGGCGAGGTATGTGAATGCATGCGCTATATAGAAAAAGGAATGACTCGCCAGTTTTATTTTAAATATGATAAGGATGTGACTGAGCATATCGGATATGAGGGAGGAATGATAATATGTCTGGAAAGTTATCTGAAACAAAAGCCTACTCGTATAATGATTGAAGCTCTGGAACCAACAGTTTTGTGGGAAATAAAAAAAGATGATATAGAACGTTTGTCTATGGAACACTCAGATATCGGAGTGTTATATAGAAAGTTCTTTGAATATTCTTTGATTGACTCACAGATTAAAGCAGATACATTGCGTTTTGAACCAGCACACGAACGGTACAACAAGCTTCTTCAGTTGCATCCGGAGATATTAAAACGTGCACCGCTTGTTTATATCGCCTCTCTGCTTCAAATGACACCTGAAACATTGAGTAGAGTACGTTCTGCTAGCTTAAATGGATAGAATTTCTTTTTTGAGAATATAAAATTACCGCTGTATAGTTCCCTTGGTGAATAGGGAGTTTATACAGCGGTAATTTTTTTAGAGATATAGTAATTTAAAATAATACGATTCCAGCTTCGAAGGTTGCTTTGTGGTCGAACATGCTACTGTGACCATACTGGCGGGTCCAGCTGTATCCTCCTGAAGCAAAGATTCCCAATTTACTTCCTATGCGATATTCTACGTTTATTCGTGGTTGTAAAGCATATAGTCTTGCTGGTATTCCTTGGTTCTTGTTATCAAGTGTTTCAATATGGTAAAATCCTGCATCTGCACTCAGCTCTAGTCGCGGGAGGAGAGAACAATATAAACCTCCCCGATAGAATGCCGAAACGGATGCTTTATAATCGGAATTTAAGTAAAATGCTCCGCCTCCAAGTTCTGTATATGTATGTCGATTTTTAAAACGTATAGCCAGATTTACCTTGTTGAGATTGCCTCCCGAGATAATCATCTGGTATTTTGTATGGGGAGTAATGTTGATACAGCCTATTTGATGTGCTGTACTATCTTGACTGATATTTACAATACCCAGTTGCAAACCTTTTGCAGTTTTGACAGATACATTTGCCAGACCTGCCTGCAAACCGTTGTTCTGTTCTCCATAGTTTGTGATACCCAATTGCATTCCTCGATTATCCACAGCTATATTTCCTAATGCAGCAAGTTGCAGACCTTTGTTCTGAGTTCCGGCAACGTTCAGTAAACTGGTAAGCTGTACTCCTTTCAGGGCTTCTCCGCTTACATTCATTAAACCACCTATAAAGACACCTTTTTGTGTTTTCTTTGTAACATTGGCGAGTCCTGCAAAATGTACTCCTGAGCTATTTCTGCCTGCAATGGTTACCAGTCCACCTATAAAAATACCTTTTGCATCTAGTCCGGCAACGTTTCCAATAGCAGATACTGCGATTCCTGATGAGGAATTTCCTGTTACATTCATCAGTCCGGCAAGTGTAATTCCTTTTGTGTCTTTTCCGGTTACATTAGCTATACCTGATAATTGAAATCCTGACGCGTTTAATCCTGTAACATTGGTTATTCCTGCTACTTGAAATCCTATGGAATGATAATGAGTTATACTGGAAATTGCATTGATGCCTACACCATTCAGGCAACTATAATTGCTTATGAGGCCAAGATTCAGATAGGTTCGTGGAGGCTCTTTCTTCTTATTTGTGATATTAGCTGCTAGATTTACTCCTTTTTTCAATCCTTTGTTGGAGCGTGTTTGAGCATAAAAAGGCATTGTTCCTGCCAGCAGACAACCTGACAGGAACATGCTTATAAATTTGGTGTTAAGTTTCATCAGTTTTTATTTTACATCCTGATAAAGGAATCGCTTGATACTCTTTTTCGGAGTCTTTTCGAATTCTTCAGGATAGATTTTTATTCGTGAAATTTGTGAATAAGCTGGAAGCTCTGCATTTAGCGTTGTGCGATTTTCTTCCATTGCTGCTTCTATGTCGCTGTCGCTCATACCCTGCGAATATGCATCTTCAAAATCAGGATAAATCAGGGCAACGAGTTTATTATCGTTTTGCTGGATAACGATACACTCTGCGACAAATGGTAAGTTATTCAACTTTTCTTCTATCTCTTCTGGATAGATATTTTGGCCGGAAGGACCGAGAAGCATGTTTTTGCTTCTTCCTTTGATGGTTACGTTACCTTCTTCATCCATTACACCCAGGTCTCCCGTGTGCAACCAGCCATCAGCATCGAGAATTTGTGCTGTCGCTTCAGGATTTTTGTAATATCCCAACATAACATTATCGCCACGTGTTAGAATTTCTCCTACTATATTTTGTGGGTCGGGACTGTCGATACGTACTTCCATACGAGGTGCTGCTTTTCCGCAAGAACCCGGTTTGAAACGTTTCCAGTCTTCATAGCAGATAATCGGACCACATTCAGTCATTCCGTAACCTACGGTATAAGGAAAATCAATGCTTTTAAGTAATTTTTCTACTTCCTGATTGAAAGCAGCTCCACCGATAATAACTTCGTAAAAATTACCTCCAAACCCTTGAATCATCTGTTCACGGACAGCTGCTTTTATCTTGTCGTTGATAATGGGAACCTTCAGCAAGACTTTCATCTTGAGTGTTTCCAGTTTAGGCAGTACGTTCTTCTTAATAATTTTTTCTATTATCAGTGGTACGGCAATAACAATATGCGGCTTAACATCAGCAAATGCCTGGAAAATGATTTTGGGACTAGGCATACGAGTGAGAAAGAATACATGACATCCACAAGCAACCTCATATAAAAACTCGAATGCCAGACCGTACATATGTGCCATTGGCAGCATGGAAACAATTCTGTCGCCAGGCTTTAATGTCAGTACATCGAAAGCAAACTGAGTATTAGCCCACAGTGAACGATAGGGAAGCATAACTCCTTTCGAAAAACTTGTAGTTCCCGAAGTATAGTTTATTACAGCCAGTTCCTCTGGATTGTCGCGGCGGTATGATACATGTTCACGACGGAAATTACGAGGAAATTTCTTGCCGAAAAGTTCATTCAGATGTTCGCGAGCATATTCCAGCTGTTTGCTGCGGCATACCAATAGCGTAAAGTCAGTCATGAGGATGATACCTTCCAGCAGAGGCATTTCTGCTTCGTTTAGTGACTCCCATACTACATCGCCCACAAAGAGTAAGCGTGCTTCTGAGTGATTGACTATATTGTGGATATTGTCTGCTTTAAATTCATGCAAGATAGGTACGGCTACTGCTCCATAAGTCAGTATGGCAAGAAAGGCCACTCCCCAGTGTGAGCTGTTTCGTCCACAGACAGCTACTTTGTCACCCGGTTTGATTCCGCTTTCTGCAAGTAGGATATGTAACTTTTCTATTTTGCGGGCAACATCTTTATATTGTAAGGTTGCACCTTTATAATCAGTCAATGCATCTAGATCCCAGTGTTTCTTGATGCTTTCTTCTACAAAGGCAATAAAACTTTTTTCCATAAAATGTAAAAATTTACTAGTGCACAAAATGTGCCTTATTGTGCAAAGATATTGTTTAATTCTTAGTATTCCAAATTAAACAGCTTCATACTGTTTCATTCTTTGCACTTTATGTGGTGAAATATTCTGATTATTTATTGGAGTTATGCTGTTTGCTATCTTTATCTGAAGAAGTATGCAGTGTCTGGCTGATGAAAGATTTGGGTAGGAGTATGATATGACTGAGTCTGAAAAGAAAAAAGATGCTGAAAATGATTCTTGATTTAGATAGAATACTTGATTTTCAGCATCTTTTCTTGTGGAAGATAGAGGAGGAGATTCTAATCGTTTACTTTTTTAAAGTTTGGATACATTATCCGACTTCCCTTCTATGCTTCTCGGATTTCCGGCATACCGGATGTCACCTCCACTGCTTGTATGAGTAGAAAGTCTGTCACTGGCATAACATTCAATATCTCCTCCAGAAGTGGCTGAGGCTGTTACATTCTTCGACTTCAGTCTTTTGGCATAAATATTTCCTCCTGACTGTGCAGAATAATTAGCATCTTCACATTTTCCGGATAAGCTGATGTCACCGGAAGAGCTAGTTGTTGCTTTTACTGTACCTCTGCATGATAGTGATTCTATTTCGCAGTCACCTGATGAGCTCGACTTAATGTCAGTTTCGTTACACCGGGCTGTGTTAATTTTCATATCTCCACTGCTGCTGGTTGAAAGGCTAAGCATATGGCATGTGATATTATCTATTGTGATATCTCCACTGCTGGAAGTGCTCATTTTCAGATTACTGCAAGTAATGTTTGTTGCATCGATATCTCCACTGCTCGATGTGTTGAGAGTGACATCTTTATGAGTCTTTAGTCCGTTGGCAAATTTGATATCGGAGGAACTGGAGGTCGAAAAGTCTGTTACTTCCGGTGCAAAAACTCTTACTTCACATACATATTTTCCTTGTATGGATAATGATTTCCCTTTTGGAAAATCATAGTTTACTTTTAGCTTATTTCCACTTTGCTGGACTTTTATGTATGGAATAATATTGTCGGGCGCATATACTTCTGCATAGGCTTTTCCTTGCGATTGTGTGTATACAACGTCTACTGAAGTTGAAGCGCTGATAGAATTAATATTCTTGATTTCTACCTTTTTGGTTACGTATTTTTTGCTTGGTTTAATAGGTGTATTTCCTATAGCAAAAGAACAACTTTCGGAAGTAATCAGTGTCAGTGCTATAGCCAATGAGGCTGCAAATGTAAATGTTTTCATAAAATTAAGTTTTGGTGTCTTTTATATATTTAGACGCAGATATATCACAAAAGTAACATGTTTTACTGAAAAAAACATTTGAGAGTATCTTTTTAATGTTCTAGATACTGTGGTAGCAATAAGTAGATCCTGTTTCTATCTGGAACTTTTATCTTTTGCGGAGGAAAGTTATACAGATAAGGATATAAAAAATCCGGTGAACTTAAATATCTAAGTCCGCCGGATTCGTTTTTAATTCGCAACGATATTCTTATTCTTCTCTGTTACTATAATATCTCATGAACTGAGTGCGTTCGAATGGATTGATTTCGCCAGCTGATTCTGCGTTCATCTTGCCTTTGAATTGTGACAGGCTTTCATAACCTTTTTCGTCCATCCATTCACTTAGTTCTTTTTTCATATTCTCTATTTCTTTTGCACCATATTGATAAATTACACTGCATACTTCAACAGCAGCTGCGCCAGCCAAAATAGATTTAATAACTCCTTTGCCGCAATGTACGCCACCCGAAACAGCGTAATCCAAACGTGGAACAGCTGCTGAAGCAATAGCTGTCCAGCGCAGACGGTCGGGCAGTTCATTAGGAGTACTCATTACATTGGCACTGGTGAAAGCCATGGTGTCGATGTTTATATCAGTCTGATAAAAACGGTTGAATAGAACTACAGCTGCAGCTCCGTTAGCATAAAGCTGATTAATCAATGCAACCGGATTTGTAAGGTTGCTTCCCAATTTCATGATTACAGGGATTTTTACTACTTTCTTGATGTGGCAGAGAATGTCTATATGACGTTGTTCGAAACTGCCTGGAGTGTAATCCTTATCTGTCTGTAGAGATAGGATATTAATTTCCAGAGCATCTGCTCCTGCTTTTTCCATCATTGTAGCAAAATCTACCCATTCGCTATCACTGTAACAGTTGATGCTAGCTATAACAGGAATATGACATATTTTTTTTGTTTCTTCTATTAAATTGATATGTTCGTTAAGCGCATGAGAACGTACGTAAGCTCCCAGATAGTCGTCTGCTTCTGGTGAACCATAGCCCTGCATTGATCCTGCTTGCATGCTGATTTGTTCTTCAAAAACTGATTTCAGAACAACAGCTCCAGCGCCGGCTTCTTCTAGTTTTTTTATTTTTTCAGCACTGTTAGTAAGTCCCGAACTACTGATAATAATAGGGTTCTCAAGTGCTAATCCTGCGAAAGTTGTTTTTAGTTGTGCCATATTAGTTAGATTTTAATAGTTTCTGTCTCCAAAAATTTTGCTCCCTACGCGTACCATTGTACTTCCTTCTTTTACGGCTATCGGGTAGTCGTGTGACATTCCCATAGAGATTTCTTTAAATTCAGGGCGATCGGAAAAGAATTCTTGTTTCAGCTCATCAAAAAATACTTTTAGAGAATGAAATTCGTTGGCAATTTCTGTTTCGTCTTCAGTATTCGTCGCCATACCCATAACACCTGCGATACAGATATTGTTCAGATTTTTCCATTCTCCTGTACGAAGCATTTCCCGACAACTGTCGAATGTAAAGCCATATTTGCTTTCTTCCTGTGCTATGTGAATTTCGAGTAAGCAGGGAATAGTGCGTTCGTGCTTGGCAGCCTGCTTATTTATCTCAACCAGTAATTTATAGGAATCGGCGGCATGTATCATTGCGATGTAGGGTGCAATGTATTTTACTTTGTTGGTTTGTAAGTGTCCGATAAAATGCCATTCAATATCTTTCGGTAATTGTTCATGCTTGCCGGATAGCTCTTGTTCTTTGCTTTCGCCAAAAATGCGTTGACCTGCCGAATATGCAGCTTCGATAGCTTCGGCAGGATGGAACTTTGATACAGCTACAAGGCGTACATTTGTCGGTAGTTCCGCTATTACTTCCTTTAAATTAGCTTGAATATCCATTTCTGATTGTTGTTTTTTTCAGTCTTATCTTTTATCGGCATCTGGAAATTCCGGCTTAACGTCTGGTTCGGCAGAATAGGGATATACATCCATAATTGCTGTTTCTGCAATCGAAGCAATGACGTAATCGGCCATTGTGCCTTTCATTCCTTCATCCAGCTTTTTTACAGCATCCCGTAAGTCGGAAGCTTGTACCAGTACGTTTGTTGCTGTTTTCTTTTCAGCGCCGCTTTTTTCATCGAGTGTAATGAAATACAGTTTGCATTTAAACCAGCGGTCGGCTGCATCTTCTTCACATGGGAATAGTTCACTATAGTTAGCTCGTTTAATGTCTGCTACCGTAAATTCTCCGCTGATGAATGGGGTTATTTCTTCGATGATGCGTGATTCAGCTTCTGTAAAACTGAGTGCATCTACCAGATAAGGTTCTGTTACTTTTTTGTTCATGCCGTTCTCCGCAACTTTTTCGTAGCGGATTTTACATTCGAACCAATTATGCATCATAATGAATTTCTTTCTGTGTTAGTTTGACAATGTTCATGCAAATGTACACTAAAATTTTAATAAAAACTCTTACACTGATAATTTATTTGTTCATTCGCGTAGCTTGCACCGATTCTGTTGCATGAACTCTTGTATCTCATCGGCATGGCTTCCCTGAAGCAGAATATGGTGATTGCCCAACGGATTGGTCAGGAAGTAGCTGACAGGCTTGTTTAGCTTGATTTTTAATTGTGTACGGCAGGATGTTGAAAGATTTGTATTTTCAGTCATATAACCTTCTGCCAGATAATATTCGTCCAGACATTCACTACCACACTTGAAAATTGTTACATCTCCTTCGTGCATCAGTCCTTGTATAGCAATTCCGCTTTGGGTCTCAAAATGGTCGCGTATGATAAATTCATTAACCATTTTAGTCGCAATAGAGCAGTGGGCTAACAGAAGCTCGTTGCGTTTGACGTCGATAAATGATGGATTTCCCATAAATGAGGGTTGTCCGGTTACGGCCTTAGCCATCAGCATGGTCATGATAGCTTGTAAATCACCTTCGCAACCGGCTGGTATTCCTTCATTATTTAATAAGGATAGTGCCAGACATCCTGTGGTATTCAATTGTTTTACTAGGGCAAAACAAGATAAGGCTATTGCATCTAGTTGCTCTGAAACACATAGCTGTTTGATGGCTTTGTATAAACGCATGGCCTTTAAAAGATCTTCGGCTGTAGCATCCTGACATGCTTTTGCTTTGTTGGCAAAGATAGAAGCTTCAAGTCCGATTTCATCATCTGTGATTTCATAGAACCGTTTGTAGACTTCCTGAAGAGGTATGTCTATATAGTTTACTCCCCATCGTTGACTTGCCAATAAATAGTCCACATGGCTGGCTACCAGCCATGAAGCCGGAGTTCCAATGACTCCGATACGTTTACCTTTTAACGAACGTTTGGCTGCAAAAGCTTTGTGGTGTAATAATACTTGTTTTGCCATATCGCTTGTATGGCCATGGATAATGCGTACTTTCATGTCCTTATTGCGTACACAGGCTGCTATTTCCAGAGCGGCAGCAAGCGAGTTGTTCAATCCGTCAGAGAGTAGTGTAATAGGGTAGGGAAGTATACTGAAATTTCTGATGACACAATCTTCTACACCTCCGCTTGCTATAAATGCCATTTTATATGCATTGGCTGGAATACTTTCTACTTCTTTATAGTTTACTAAATGGAGGGTAAAATGCTTTTCTAAAGCCATGAACAATTCTTTATGGCTTTGATAAATTTGCTCCATTTTATAACTTCCGGATGTGAATATAATAAGGTATAAATTCATAGCTCTATATGTAATGGTTTAACATTTACGAATATACATTTTTTTCTTTTTGGCTCTCTGAAGTTGTGTGAAGTTTTTATGTTTTTTGATAGAGTTTAGAGCCTGTTTAGTCTTTTCACTCAATACGTCTTTGGATTTATTTTATAAGAAATGTTGTGCATTTTGTTCTTTCGGGTTATATTTGTAGCCACATTAAAATCAAATTGTTTATTTATGCCACAAATATCCATTAGAGGAAACGAAATGCCGGAGTCACCTATTCGTAAGCTGGCTCCTTTGGCTGAAGCTGCAAAAGGAAGAGGAATTCATGTATATCATCTGAATATTGGTCAGCCAGACCTGCCTACACCTCGAGCGGCCCTCGATGCGATTCGTAATATAGACCGTACAGTTCTCGAATATAGTCCCAGTCAAGGTTATCGTAGCTATCGTGAAAAACTGGTGGGCTATTATAAAAAATACGATATAAACCTTGATGCTGACGATATTATTATTACTACCGGAGGATCTGAAGCTGTTTTGTTCGCTTTTATGAGTTGTCTGAATCCGGGTGATGAAATTATTGTGCCCGAACCCGCATATGCTAACTATATGGCATTTGCTATTTCGGCGGGAGCTATAATTCGTACAGTAACAACGACGATTGAAGAAGGTTTTTCTTTGCCTAAGGTAGAAAAGTTTGAAGAATTGATAAACGAACGGACCAAAGGTATTTTGATTTGTAATCCCAATAATCCGACTGGTTATTTGTATACTCGTCGGGAAATGAATCAGATTCGCGATTTGGTTAAGAAGTACGATTTATTCTTGTTCTCTGATGAAGTTTATCGCGAATTTATTTATACAGGTTCTCCATATATTTCAGCATGCCATTTAGAAGGAATCGAAAAGAATGTTGTCTTGATTGATTCTGTTTCTAAGCGTTATTCTGAATGTGGAATCCGTATCGGTGCTCTGATAACCAAGAATGAAGAAGTCCGTAAAGCTGTTATGAAATTCTGTCAGGCACGTTTAAGTCCTCCTTTGATTGGGCAGATTGCGGCAGAGGCTTCGCTTGATGAACCGGAAGAGTATTCTCGTGAAATGTATGATGAGTATGTAGAGCGTAGAAAATGTCTGATTGATGGCTTGAATCGTATTCCAGGAGTATATTCACCTATTCCTATGGGGGCTTTCTATACCGTGGCAAAACTTCCGGTTGATGATGCGGAAAAGTTCTGCGCATGGTGTTTAAGCGATTTTAATTATGAAGGAGAAACTGTAATGATGGCTCCTGCAGCAGGCTTTTATACGACTCCGGGTGCAGGTCGCAATGAGGTACGTGTTGCATATGTTCTGAAAAAAGAAGACCTGGCGCGTGCTTTGTTTGTGTTGCGTAAAGCCCTTGAAGCATATCCCGGACACGTAGACGAATGATATGAACTGGAAGCTTTTTATTGCACGCCGTATCTATAAAGATAATGAAGGCGAAAAGGAAGTTTCAAAGCCAGCCATACGTATTGCGATGGCTGGAATTGCTATTGGGTTGGCTGTAATGATCATCTCGGTGGCGGTTGTCATTGGTTTTAAGCATCAGGTACGCGATAAGGTTATCGGTCTTAGTTCGGACATTCTTGTTACTAGTATGGATGAGGCTCAGGCATACCAGACAACTCCGGTTGCCGGAGGAGATAGTGTGATGCAAGTGTTAAGAAGCTTACCTTCTGTGAGCCATGTACAGCGTTATGCCAGTAAGCCGGGGATGATTATGACTGCTGATAATTTTCAGGGAATGCTTCTGAAAGGTATAGCTCAGGAGTATGATATGACTTTTTTGCAAAACCATCTTCTTGAGGGAGAAATTCCAGCATTTACAGATTCGATAGCCAGCAATAAAGTTCTTGTATCGAGAACCATTGCCGACCGTTTGTCTTTAAAGGTTGGGGATAATCTGTATACTTATTATCTGGAGAACAATATTCGTGCTCGTCGACTTATTGTTTCTGGTATTTATCAAACTAATTTTTCTGCCTATGACGATTTGTTTTTGATAACGGATTTATATACAGTCATTCGTCTGAATAATTGGGAAAAAGACCAGGTGGGAGGATTGGAGATTGAAGTCAGCGATTATGCATTACTCGAGCAGGTCAACGATAATATACGTGGTTTGTTTGATGAAAAGAGTGATCGATACGGCAATATGTATTATTCGCGTACAGTAGAAGAAGTATATCCTCAGATATTTGCATGGTTGGATTTGCTTGATGTTAATGTGTGGGTTATTCTGATTCTGATGGTTGGTGTTGCAGGATTTACTATGATTTCCGGACTGCTGATTATTATATTGGAACGTACAAATATGATAGGGGTGCTGAAAGCATTGGGAGCTGATAATACTGCTGTCCGAAAGATTTTTCTTTCGTTCTCCGTACTTCTTATCAGAAAAGGTATGCTGTGGGGAAATATTGTCGCTCTTTCTTTCTGTATTCTACAGTATTACTTTAAAATCGTAAAACTAGATCCGGCGACATATTATGTCGATTCTGTTCCTGTTGAGCTGAATATAGGAGTCTGGCTGTTGTTGAATATCTGTACATTGATAGTTTCTGTTTTAATGTTGGTAGGACCTTCCTATCTTGTCAGTCGTATTCATCCGGCTAAATCCGTAAGATTCGAATAAGGGTATTTTTACAGTAACCATATAAAAATGTCCTGATATTTTAAAGAAGGTTATCGACTTTCACTAAAATATCAGGACATTTTATATGTCTTGGTATGAGACTATCCTATTTTGCTGATTTTCTTCAGACGTTCTTCATCAATTAGCTTTATCTTACGTCCGTCAATAATAATCAGTTTTTCTGTTGCGAAATTAGATAAGGTACGAATAGCATTCGAAGTAGTCATATTGGATAAGTTGGCCAAATCTTCTCTTGACAAATAAATGCTAAGTGTGCATTGATCTTCTTCTACTCCATAAGTATCTTTAAGGAACAGAAGTGATTCGGCAAGACGTCCTCGAATGTGTTTTTGAGTCAGGTTTACCGTACGTTCATCCGAAATACCCAAATCTTTTGATAATTGGCGAATAAAGAACATTGCCAGATCTGCATTTTCCTGAATTAACTTGATAATGACAGGCATGGGTATCAGACACATTGTACATGGCTCGAATGCCGCTGCTGCTGTTACAAAGTTTTCCTCTGCAAAGTAAGCACGATAAGCAAAGTATTCTTTATTCTTTATGACACGAATAATCTGACTGCGTCCGCCTACACCATCCTTGTATATCTTTACTTTGCCGCTGAGCAGGCACATCAGGTGCATGGGAGTTTCTCCTTCACAGTAGATTGTTTCGTTTTTTTTATATTTCTGTATTGTAAAATTTTGCGCAAGTAATTCACGTTGCGATTCGGTAAGAGGCTGCCACAAATCAGGGATACTTTCGGCAATCTCGGCTTCTGTTAATTCCTTCTTGACCATAACTGCTATAAAACCATGTTTTGTAGCACAAAGGTAGGAAGAAAAATTTAAAAACTTAATTTTATCCTTGAAAAATGTCGTGTGTACATATGGATTTGTTATATATTTGCTTCTGTTTATGGGAAAATTAAGAAATATATATCATGTTATATTCCGATTGTTAATGTACCTTCTTGCTTTAAGTTTTGCCACTGAAGCAAGGGGAGGGGATAATATGCCGTCTTATCTTTCCAAACCACATGTTACCGATTCTGTACTTTCTCATATTTTTCATTCGGCATCAGTCTATGCTCAAGAGGTGGGAGAGTATAAAGCCGATTTGTACCTGAAAGGTCGGTTGCAGATTCATAAGCAAAATAGAATCATCAAGTATGTTCCTTCTATGTTTCGTTTTGAGAAGGGAGTAAATGACTATATACATGAGTCCATCAGCGAATTACATTATACGGCTCCTCATATATACGACCGGAAGATTCGTGCTGTTTCTACAACTTTTACGGGAGGTAACAGCCGTTTTTTTGATATAATGGATTTTGTTAAGTTTAATATTTATGCTCCTTCGTTGATGGAAGACAAAGTCCTTTCACCACTTAACGAACAGTCTAGTGTACATTATTATTATCTGCTTGATTCGATCGATTACTGGAAGGAGGGAGAAGTTTATAAAATACGTGTAATACCCCGTTATCGTAGTACCCAGTTGCTTGAGGGATTTTTTTGGATAACTACAAATGACTGGACGATACGTTATTTGAATTTTCATGGAGCTTACGATCTGATTCGCTTTCATGTGGCAATGCGTATGGGGGAAACGGAAAAAACAAAGTATCTTCCTCAGCTGATAAATCTGGATATCGTATTTAAGTTTTTGCGTAATAACCTGGAAATGAATTATACGGGCTGGCTAAAGTATGATGAGGTTATTTTTAAGAAAAAAGAAGAAATGGATGTACTGCTGAAGAAACGGCATAAATATAATTTGTCTAATTCTTACACGTTAACTTGTGATACCACACGTTTGGTTCAGGATCGTGATTCGTTTGCCCGTATTCGCCCTTTGCCTCTTACCGATTGGGAAGACAGTTTATATTTGTCTTTCGATGAGCGTCGCCGCAAGGAACAGGGAGATACCTTGCAAAGAGTAGAAACTAAATTTAAGAAAAACCTGGTGTATATCGGACAGTTGGGAGATGCCTTGATCAGTAGTTATGATATTGATATATCTAAAGTTGGTAACATTACATGCTCTCCTTTAATAAACCCTTTGCTCGTAAGTTATAGCCATCGCAATGGAATTTCGTATCGTCAGGAGTTTAAATATAATAAACTCTTCCACGATGGGAGATTATTGCACATCGTACCTCAGATCGGTTATAATTTTACGAAGAAAGAGCTTTATGCTAAAATGGATGCAGAATATGTTTACAACCCTATGAAACATGGATCTGTTTCTGTAAATGTAGGAAACGGTAACCGTATCTATAGTAGTTTGGTGCTCGATCAACTGAAAGAAATGCCGGACAGTCTGTTTAGCTTTGACGGGCTTGAACTGGATTACTTTAAGGATGTATATCTGAATATTTCTCATAATATTGAGATTATAAACGGACTGACTTTATGGACGGGGGTGGCCATGCACTGGCGTTATGCAGCAGAAAGTACTCCGGAAGTGGCAAGCCGGGTACGTTTGAAGTATAACAGTTTTGCTCCTCGATTGCGTGTTGAATGGACACCGGGTATGCACTATTATATAAACGGAAATCGAAAGGTGAATGTTGGCTCGAGTTATCCTACTTTCCTTATAGATTATGAACGTGGAATAAAGATAATGAAGAATTCAGGGGAATATGAACGTTTTGAATTCTCAGCGGAGCAAAAGATACGTGTTCGTGACCTGCATACGATTGCTTATCATCTGGGTGGAGGTTTTTTCACAAATCAGAATGATATGTATTTTGTGGATTATGTGAATTTTGCCAATCGCAATTTGCCTCAAGGATGGAATGATGATATCGGAGGTACATTTCAGATGCTGGATGGACGTTGGTATAATGCATCACGTCATTATTTCCGTGGAAATATGACATATGAAACTCCTTTTTTATTATTATATCCTGTAAGTCGGTTGCTGTCGTTTATTCAAAAGGAAAGAGTTTATGCAGGTATCTTGTTCATGCCTCATTTGAATCCCTATCTGGAATTAGGTTATGGAATAGGTACACATCTGTTTGATTTTGGGGTATTCGTGGGAAATGAAAAAGGTAAATTCACATCTGTGGGATGTAAATTTACCTTCGAGCTGTTCAATAGATGATAATCTAATTCTTTATGTATTCTTTCTTTATTTTCTTAGGAAGTCTTTCTTTTTGCGTAGCAGATATTGCATTTGCCGTACCAGACTCCATAATGGACGAAGTATGTCAAACAATGGGAAAATACAACATAGGTTTTCATTCAGATCGCGGCTCGTATGGTGAAAGACAGTCATTGTCGAAATAAAACGGATTAGCCAAAACAAGACAATGAGGCCCATACCGATCCATTGTTGTTCTATAATACTGAATGCCAAAGCCGAAATTGTAGCTAGATGAAATAGTCCGCAGGTCCATGTGTCGATAGCATTGATAAACCTTGCCATGCCCTGATAATAGTGTCCGGTAACCATTGCATTCATTTTTTCTTCAAACCAGATACGCTTGTAAGGAGGAACTGGCATGCGGACAATGCTGTCTTCTCCTGAAGCTACACGAGTGTTGTATTTGTTTGCAACTGCATTGATGAATAAGTCATCTTCTCCTCGTTGCAGTTGCAGATGATCTGCAAAACCCTTATGCTTTTCATACAAACTTTTTCTGTAAGCCAGGTTACGTCCTATACCCATATACGGATTGCCTGCTAAGGCCATACCTAAATACCGGAGTGAATGGAAAAATGAGTCGGTTGTGATTCGTCGGGCAAACCATCCTTTTTGGGGTAGATAATTGCTGTATCCTAGTACGATATCTGTATTTGGAGTCATTTGTTCGGCCAGTCTTCTCAGCCAGTTCCGGCTGACAGGACAGCAATAAGGTTCTGTAACTACAAGCCATTCATAACGGCTGGCACGTATTCCCATTGCGATGCCCAGCTTTTTCCGACTGACGTAGCGGGCAGTTTCCGGAATGAAGGTGTGATACAGATTATTGTATTTGTCGGATAATAACTTCAGGATGTTTTCATCTTCTCCAGCCGACTTGTCATTGATGACAATTACCTCAAATTCCGGATAATCTTGTTCGAGAATGGCAGGAAGGTTTTTGGTTAATGCACTTCCGGAGTCTTTGGTCACGATAATAACTGATAGTGGTGGAAGTTCTGTTCCGGCAGCTTCATTCTTTTTTTTGAAATGCCGATGTATGCGGTTGTAGATTCCAAAAACGTAACATAACTGAATCGCACAAAGTATGCCACAGACTGCAACCAGCAAAAAAGTGGTAGATGCCAAATCGAGTGTAATCATATTGTGAGTCTTATAATAAAAATCGGTGCAAAAATAGAGTAATTTTTCGAGATTGCGCTCAATCTGTCTTCTAATAAAGGATGATTTTTTGTGCCTTATTCAATTTTCGCTATCTTTGCATGGCGTAAAATAATGTTACGCTGCCGGAAGAATCAGAAAATAATAAAAGTAAGAAATGAAGAATATACGTAATTTTTGTATTATTGCCCATATCGACCACGGAAAGTCTACACTGGCAGACCGCCTTCTGGAGTATACTCAGACAGTGAAGGTCACAGAAGGACAGATGTTGGACGACATGGATTTGGAGCGCGAGCGTGGTATAACTATCAAAAGTCATGCTATTCAGATGGAGTATACCTATAAAGGTGAAAAATATATACTGAATCTGATTGATACTCCGGGGCACGTCGATTTTTCTTACGAGGTATCTCGTTCTATCGCTGCATGTGAAGGAGCTTTATTGGTAGTAGATGCTTCGCAAGGAGTGCAGGCACAGACCATTTCTAATCTTTATATGGCACTGGAACATGACCTGGAGATTATTCCGGTAATGAATAAGTGTGATATGGCAAGTGCTATGCCGGAAGAAGTGGAAGATGAAATTATCGACTTGTTAGGGTGTAAGCGTGAAGATATTATCCGTGCATCTGGAAAAACCGGCATGGGCGTAGAAGAGATTCTTCAGGCGGTAGTCGAACGGATTCCATGCCCGGTGGGAGATGAAGAAGCACCTTTGCAAGCTTTGATCTTCGACTCTGTATTCAATTCGTTTAGAGGTATCATTGCGTATTTCAAGGTAGTAAACGGAGTGATCCGTACCGGTGATAAAGTTAAATTCTTCAATACTGGAAAAGAATATGATGCCGATGAGGTTGGAGTGTTGAAAATGGATATGGTTCCTCGTAAGGAGCTTCGTACCGGTGATGTTGGTTATATCATATCCGGTATCAAAACCTCGAAGGAAGTTAAGGTCGGCGATACAATTACTCATATTTCTCGTCCTTGTGATAAAGCTATCGATGGTTTTGAAGAGGTTAAGCCTATGGTCTTTGCCGGTGTCTATCCGATAGAGGCTGAGGATTATGAGAATCTGCGTGCATCGTTGGAGAAACTTCAGCTGAATGATGCTTCACTTACTTTCCAGCCGGAATCATCATTGGCATTGGGCTTCGGCTTCCGATGCGGATTCTTGGGATTGCTCCATATGGAAATTGTTCAGGAACGTCTGGACCGTGAGTTTGATATGAATGTCATTACGACTGTTCCCAACGTGTCATATATGGTGTACGATAAGCAGGGAAATGTGCAGGAGGTACATAATCCTGGTGGCATGCCCGATCCGACTCTTATCGATCATATCGAAGAGCCTTATATCGATGCGTCCATCATTACTGCTACCGATTATATTGGCTCGATTATGACATTGTGTTTGGGTAAACGTGGTGAGCTGGTTCGTCAGGATTATATTTCGGGTAATCGTGTAGAGCTTCACTATAAAATGCCGTTGGGTGAAATTGTGATAGATTTTTACGATAAACTGAAGAGTATATCGAAGGGATATGCTTCTTTTGATTATCATCAGTCGGGCTTCCGTCCTTCGAAACTTGTTAAACTGGATATCCTGTTGAACGGTGAATCTGTAGATGCACTTTCTACCCTAACTCATTTTGATAATGCATACGATTTGGGACGTCGCATGTGCGAGAAACTGAAGGAGCTGATTCCCCGCCAGCAGTTTGAAATAGCAATTCAGGCAGCTATCGGTGCTAAGATTATTGCTCGTGAAACGATTAAAGCAGTACGTAAGGATGTAACAGCCAAGTGTTACGGTGGTGATGTGAGCCGTAAGCGTAAGTTGCTTGAAAAACAAAAGAAAGGAAAGAAACGTATGAAGCAGATCGGTACGGTAGAAGTGCCTCAGAAAGCTTTCCTTGCTGTGTTGAAATTGGATTAAATAGGTAATTTATCAGTCTATAGACTGTGCTCTTTTAAAGACGCCCTCTGTATTTTCATGATATGTAAATGACTTGGTATTGTGCCAGTCTTTGAATAATGAAAAATACAGAGGGTGTAATGTTTGAGGGCCTATATTCTTCTTTTGTCGGCCAGCTGTTCTATATGAAAATTTATTGTAGAATCTTTGTTGTTTTGTATAAATAATTTGTCTTTTTATACGAAAGGAGGCAAAACTTTATACTCTTCTTTTAAAAAGTTTTTTTCACTTTTTCATCAAAGTCTTTAATTAATATTTTGATATTACGGAAAAAAGAGTTTCCTTTGTAACAAATCATTAAACAAATCCGTGTTTAATAGGAATTCAAAAACGCTTTCTGTTGAATATAAATTCGTTTGTGGTTTTGAGTTCTTGATTTTGAAATTGTCTGTAACACGGTATCACTCTTCTACAGTAGTTGTCTTTGGGTTTCAGAAGGAATAATTGAGCAGGGGACGCTGTGTGCGGGCAGATTGTTAAACCCTTAAAAGTCAATCCTGCTATGGAAGATAACGAAAGAATATTCCCGGATGATAAGTTGGTTTCTATGTTTCGTAATGGTGACAGTCACGCTTTCGAAATTTTGTTGTCACGTTATGATGAATGCATAATGAGAGCTATCCGAAAGAGTACCATTAATAATAATGATAGCGTAGAAGACCTGTATCAGGAAATTGTTACCCATCTTTATGAAAAACTAAAATGCGTATACAAGGCAAATGGCCATTTCGGAGCATGGCTGAATTGCGTCGTTGGGAATTTTTTATGTAGTGTGTATCGTAAGAAACATCAGGATTGCCTTCCATTGAAACTTGATATATTGAAAGATGACGATTGTCTTGTCGATAATTATATTTCAGCAGAAAGAAGAGAGCGAAAATTCGAGGATCTGGAAGAGGCTGTAGAAGGCTTGTCGGAAGAATTGGGCCGTTTGGTTAAAATGAAAATCTGGGAGGGGATGACTTATCAGGAAATATCAGAACAGACAGGTATTAATAGATCTACAGTTGTAAAACGCTTGAAGTCTGCTTATCAGGAGTTGGAAAAAAGGATGATTGCCAAAGGATATGATGATGCTTTGATATAAAATTTTACTTTTTTTAATGAGAAAAACATTGTTAACGTTACCAATGAAACAATTTTTATAGTACATTTGCCACGGATTTGTAAAGTACGGTTTGCAAAACATGGTAAATAGTATAAAACATCTAGGTATTGTGGAAAACATCAATGGCTCTCGCTTGAAAGTAAGAATTGTGCAGAGTTCAGCTTGCTCGTCTTGTAGTGTGAAAGGACACTGCAGTGCTTCCGAAACCAAAGAAAAAATAATTGATGTTTATAATAAGAATGGAGTTCCATGCCAGATTGGCGAACGAGTAATGATTGTTGGAACTACCTCAATGGGTATGAAAGCTGTCTTTTTAGCTTTTGTACTTCCTTTTGTCGTGTTATTGCTTGCCCTGATTTTTTCGTTGAAACTGACTGGGGGGGATGAGGTTTTGTCGGCCTTGATTTCTTTGGCTACCCTGGTTCCCTATTACCTTATTATATATATGTGCCGACAGAAAATCAGCCGCTCGTTTATGTTTACCCTAGAATCAATATATAATTAATAAACTAACTTTATATTTTTATGAACTTAATTTTGGTTGCAGTGATTTCATTGGGGGCCATTGGCTTGATTGCCGCAGTTATTTTGTTTGTGGCTTCAAAGAAATTTGCTGTGTATGAAGATCCGCGAATTGCTCAGGTAGCCGAAGTGCTTCCACAAGCTAACTGCGGTGGATGTGGTTATCCGGGATGTTCTGGTTTTGCCGCTGCTTGCGTGAAGGCTGGTTCACTCGAAGGAAAACTGTGTCCGGTGGGCGGTCAGCCTACCATGGAAAAGGTAGCTGGTATTTTAGGACTGGAGGCTACAGCTTCAGAACCTAAAGTAGCGGTAGTGAGATGTAACGGTACATGTGCCAACCGTCCTAAACTTACTCAATACGATGGTGTGCGCTCATGTGTAGTAGCTAATTCCACTTATGGAGGTGAAACCGGATGTACATTCGGCTGCTTGGGATGTGGCGACTGTGTGAGTGCTTGCCAGTTCGATGCCATTCACATGAATCCGGAAACCGGATTACCCGAAGTGGATGAAAGTAAATGTACTGCTTGTGGTGCTTGTAGCAAAGCATGTCCGCGCAACATTATCGAAATCCGTCCGAAAGGAAAGAACAACCGTCGTGTATACGTACAGTGTGTCAATAAAGACAAAGGTGCTGTTGCCCGTAAGGCTTGTACCGCTGCATGTATCGGCTGTGGCAAGTGTGTGAAGGTTTGTCCGTTCGAAGCTATTACACTCGAAAACAATCTGGCATACATCGATCCGGCTAAGTGTAAATCTTGCCGCAAGTGCGAAACTGAATGTCCTCAGAATGCAATTGTTGCAGTAAATTTCCCTCCTCGCAAGGCTAAACCTGCTGACGCTGCTCCTGCAGCACAGGCTGCTTCTGCTGCACCAAAAGCTGCTCAGCCTGTAGCTGAACCTAAAAAGGAAACAGTGGAAGTTAAAGCTGCTGAAGCTCCGAAAGAAGCTCCTAAAACTGAGGCTTAATCAAAATTAGTAATTAAATTAAAAAGATATTTACAGTGAAGACATTTAGAATTGGTGGAGTTCATCCAGCAGAAAATAAATTGTCAG
>ERZ791716.210-NODE-210-length-36346-cov-3.827478_pt1 | contig 36346 bp, 40 predicted proteins | sample MGYA00510049_ERZ791716 | MGnify/ENA primary metagenome ERZ791716 (study PRJEB30046, sample SAMN00715135) | human gut metagenome | study: EMG produced TPA metagenomics assembly of the A metagenome-wide association study of gut microbiota in type 2... | reverse complement strand
AATGTTTAAACAGAAGAGGGATAATGGGACTTGCATTTCCATTTATGCATCCAATTATTTTTATATACAATACACTTATAATAATGACAAGCATGACACTTGCATTATTCTTTAAGAGAAGAATGTTTGTGTATAGTGTGGTTTCTATTGTATGGATTGGATTGGCACTTACTAATTTTATAATACTTTCTTCAAGAAAAACGCCATTTACGGCGATGGATTTTTACCTTATAAAAGATGCTATAAAGGTTGCGGGATTATATGTGAGTGTTATACAGATTATTCTTATTGCATTGCTGGTTATAGCGGTTATTGCAGGACTTGTTTTTCTGTGGCGGAAAGCTCCAAAGCTTGAAGTGACAATTAAGAAAACAAAGTTTGTTGCATATGCAGCAGTACAGATGATACTTGTATTTCTTGCAGCATATGGAATGGGAATTACTCTTCTGTTTACAGGAACTGTTGAAGGTCACTTTGGTAATCTCGCTCAGGCATATAAGAAATATGGATTCAGTCACTGCTTTGTCAGCAGTGTGCTTGACCGGGGAATTAAAAAATCAGGAGATTATTCTGAGGAATATATGGATTCACTTAAGAATGATCTTGATAATGTTGATGTCGAAGCGAGCGAAAAGACTCCTAATATTATATTTGTCCAACTGGAGTCTTTTTTTGATCCTACACATGTAAAAGGAATAACTTTATCAGAGAATCCGCTGCCTAATTATCAAAAACTTGTATCTGAATGTTCTTCAGGATATCTTTCGGTTCCATGTTTTGGAGCAGGAACATGTAATACAGAGTTTGAAGTACAGACAGGAATTAATATTGATGATTTTGGACCAGGTGAATACCCATATAGAACAATTATGAAATCCAAGGTATGTGAGTCTATGGCCTATGACCTTAAGAAGCTTGGTTATTCAACTCATGCAATACACAATAATGATGGAACATTCTATGATAGAAATCTGGTGTTTTCACATCTGGGATATGAAACATTTACTTCAATTGAATATATGGATGGGTTTGAAGAAACGCCTATGGGATGGGCTAAGGATTATATTCTTACAGGAGAGATTACTAAGGCACTTGATTCAACAGCTGGAACTGACTATGTGTTTACAATATCTGTACAGGGACATGGTGATTACCCGTCTACACCAATGGAAGGATACACACCAGAGATTAAAGTGACTAACTTTCCAGTTGCAGAACAGCAGGCATCATTTGAATATTATGTAAATCAGATTCATGAGATGGATAATTTCATAGGTGAGCTTATACAGTCTTTATCAGAGAGGGATGAAGAAACTGTACTTGTACTTTATGGAGATCATTTACCTACATTTGATTTTACAGATGAAATGCTTACTAATGGAGATAAATTCCAGACACAGTATGTAATCTGGAGCAACTTTGATATGGACAGACAGGAAAAGAATATTCAGGCATATCAGTTGTCTGCGTATGTAATGAAAAGGCTTGGTATATCTGAAGGATATATCATGAAATATCATCAGTCAAAGCAGGAACTTCCAGAGGATGAGTATTTGAAGAAACTCAAAATTCTGGAATATGACATTCTGTATGGTAAAAAGGAAATTTATGGTGGAGAAACACCATATGAGGCTACTGATCTTAAGATGGGTATTGATAATATTGAGATAACAGATGTCTATAATTATAATAATACAGTGTTTATAGAGGGCAGTAGTTTTAACGATTACAGTTGTGTTCTGATTAACGGAAAAGAATATACCACGGAAAAGGTGAGTGACCGTCTTTTAAGAGTTAATGGTATTAATGTAAAGAAGGACGATGTAGTTGTTGTTGCACAGAAGGGCGATGATAAAGTTGAACTCAGCCGTACAACTTTTACAGTAAAACAACAGAGTAAGAAAAACGCACAACAACAGTAAATGTGCTATCTTTAATTGACAGCAGGTACCTGAAATGGTAATATTAGTAAGGTGTTTCAAACATCAAGATTTTTTTTGGAGGTACTTGAAATGAAGGGTACAGTTAAGTGGTTCAACAACCAGAAGGGTTACGGCTTTATCAGTGATGAGTCAGGAAAGGATGTATTTGTACATTACTCTGGACTTAACATGGAAGGCTTCAAGTCTTTAGAGGAAGGCGCTCAGGTTGAGTTTGATGTAACAGATGGCGCAAAGGGTCCTCAGGCTACTAACGTAACAAAATTATAATCGGTTGTTTTTCAGTGTGCCTTTTTTATATTATATATAGAAAGATATATTGTAACACAATAGGATTATGGGGGCGGTCACAATTAATATTGGACCGCCTTTTTTAATAATATAATCTGGAGGTTTTATGGAGAATTTAAATATTAATTATGACAAGACAGTGAGTAATGCAACTGTCAGTATGATATCAGCAGGCGCAATACTTGTTATATCTGTTCTGATAGTTCTTCTTGTGCTGGTAATTAAGAGATGGAAGGGAAGATTTATACCTTTGGCATTAGGTGTTCTTTCGTATGCTGTGTTTGGGTTTATGTTTTCACAGCTTTTAATGAGTGTTCTTTCGCTTATACCTAATGTTGACCAGTCATTTACGTATAATACCAATGCATATGTGGTTATATATAATATTCTGCTTGCAGCAGGCTTTGGCATTGCAAGATGGTTTACGGCAAAGATGATGACTGACAGATATAACAGATCCGGGGATGTGCTTATGGCAGGAACGGGGCTTGCAATTGGGGATACCGTTATTACTTATGCATTGTCAATGTTTACATTTTTTGTATATGCACAGGCAATATCAGCTAATGGATTAGAAAAATTTATCTCGGATATGTTTAACAGCGGAATGGCTGAGAGTGATGTAATTACATTGTATACTTCAAATGTGTCACAGCTGGTTGATTCGCCTGCGATTCTGTGGTTTTTAATTGCTGTATCTGCAGTTCTTGATATTGCACTTAATATAATGCTGTTTATGGTTGTATATGGCGTGGTAAGGAAACAGGTTAATTATATGTATGCATATTATGCGATAATTGCACAGTTTGTTTCTAATATAATGTTCCAGTTATATAATGCATTTTCACTTACTAATATTATTGTTTTGTTTATTGTTAAGCTTGTGATTGTGGGAGGAATAGCTTTATTTATCAAGCAATTCATTATGAAGGAGATAAAATACTCAAATGACTGATGTGAAAAAAGGACTAACAGCAGATGAAGTAGAGCAGTTAACAAATGATGGCATGGTCAATGTGTCAGTTGGAAAACAATCCAAGACCATTGGCCAGATTGTTGCGGGCAATGTATTTACATATTTTAACCTGATATTTGCTGTATTTGCTGTTCTTCTGGCTTTTGTGAGGTCATATAATAATATGACATTTCTTCCAGTAATTATTTCTAATATGTTTATTGGAATAATACAGGAGATAAGAGCTAAGAAGGTTCTTGATAAACTTACGGTGGTTAATGCACCTAAGACATCGGTTATAAGAGATGGACAATTACATACTGTAGCTTCGGAGACTCTGGTTAAGGGAGATTTGTGCGTATTTTCAGCTGGAAACCAGCTGAGTGCAGATGCAATTCTTGTTGATGGGTTTGTTCGTGTCAATGAATCATTAGTTACTGGGGAGTCTGACGAGGTTGTCAAGAATGCCGGGGATATATTACTCTCCGGCAGTTTTATTGTATCCGGAGAATGTAGGGCTGTGCTTACAAATGTCGGTCTTGATGCATATGCAGCAAAGCTTGCAATAGAAGCAAAGGCAGGGCGAAAGAAACACAAAACAGATATGATGCAATCTCTTGATAAGCTTGTTAAGACAATCGGTGTCCTTATAATACCTATAGGAGCCGGACTGTTTTTACAGAGCAGATTCGCAGTCGGTGGCTCAATAAAGAGCAGTATAGATTCAATGGTAGCCTCTCTTGTTGGAATGATTCCAGAAGGACTGTATCTGCTTGCAAGTGTTGCACTGGTTGTCAGCGTTATGAGACTTGGAAAGAAAAATGTTATTGTACATGAGATGAACTGTGTAGAAACACTGGCGAGAGTTAATGTGTTGTGTGTTGATAAAACTGGAACAATAACCAGACCAGATATGTCAGTTACTCATGTTGAGATATTAGATTACACAGATGATTATGGAAAGCATACTGATTACCATGAAACAGAGAGAATTATAAAAAATGTAGTGGCGGCAATCAGCTCTGACAATGCAACAATGGAAGCAATACATTCGTATTATGGAATTGAGGAGGAATGTGAATGTGACCAAGTATTTCCATTTTCTTCTCAGAATAAATACAGTGGTGCAAGATATGGGAAAGATGTATATCTGTTAGGAGCACCTGAATATCTGCTTCTTGATTCATATCCGGATTATAGGAATATTATTGATAAGTATTCATGCAATGGAGAGAGAATTGTCGTGTTTGGGCTGGCAAATGAGCAGATAACAGGAGAGGCTGTCACAAAGGCGATAACTCCTATGGCTTTTATAATCCTTGAGAATGAGATAAGAGAAACGGCAAAAGAAACATTTGAATATTTTAAAAAGCAGGGGGTCGCAATCAAAGTTATATCTGGAGATAATCCGCTGACTGCATCAAAGGTTGCAATACGGGCAGGGATAGATGATGCCACATATTACATAGATGCGACGACGCTTAAGACAGATAAGGATATAGCAGATGCGGTTCAGAAATATACTGTTTTTGGAAGGGTTATCCCGGAACAGAAGAAAAAGATTATAGAAGCTTTTAAGATGGCAGGCAATGTTGTGGCAATGACGGGTGACGGGGTCAATGATGTACTTGCATTAAAATGTGCTGACTGCAGTGTTGCAATGGCATCAGGAAGTGAGGCTGCCAGCAATGCGGCACAGATAGTTCTTCTGGACTCAGATTTTTCAAAGATGCCTGATGTTGTTGGAGAAGGAAGAAGAGTTGTCAATAATATTAAGCGTTCAGCATCGCTGTTTCTTGCAAAGAATATATTCTCGATGCTGCTTACGATATTTACACTTATATCAGTTAATCTGTATCCTTTATATCCGACCCAGTTATCATTCTTAGGAATATTTACGATAGGTGTACCGGCTTTCTTTCTGGCATTGCAGCCTAATAAGAGTCTTATAAAGGGAGATTTTTTGCTTAATGTAGTACTAAAGGCGTTGCCTACAGGTCTGACGGACTTTATTGTAGTTATGATTATAGCAATATATGGCAATTGCACAGGTGCACCGCATGAGCAGACGGCGACTGCAGCAACTCTTGTGCTTCTTACGGTGGGTATGGCAGCACTGATAAGAGTATGCAAGCCATTCGATATAATAAGAGTATGTGTATGCGTTGCAATGGCATGTGGAATTTTATTTTCAATGATATTTTTACGCTCATTATTTGCAATGGTTGTATTAAAGGGGCTGGCACTTAATCTTACTGTTATTATGATGGTTCTGTCGCTGCCTCTGTACAGATATGTATGCAGGATGACGGCATGGCTGATAGATTTCCTTGAGAACCATAACCGTCATTTCAGACACCTGCTTAAAGGTTAATATATTAAAATGTATTACTGCTTATTTAGAGCTTTTTCAGAGAATTCAGTTGTTACAAGGCTGTTGTAAGGAACTGGAGATTTAAGCTCGCCAGCCTGTGTAAGAATGTCCTGTAAAAGATTAAAACTGTCTTCGGTGAATACAGTGGAGGTTTTCCATGTATCCTGTGATTTATATCTTTCAACAATTGCGGTTATTGTTGCAATATCGGTTTCTTTAAACTGAGGTGCAATGATGGCCGCAATTTCTGCTGATGAATGTGTATTGACATAATCAAGCCCCTTCTGTGTAGCGTTAGTGAATTTCTGGATTACATCAGGATGCTTCTGGATATAGCTTTTCTTTGCACAATATGCTGTGTAAGGAACATAGCCGCTTTCTACACCGAGTGAGGCGATAACATGGCCTTCGCCCTGCTGTTCAAGTAAAGTTGCAGAAGGCTCAAATTCAACTGTGTAATCACCTATTCCAGATGTAAATGCGGCAGATGTTGAACCAAAATCAACATTTTGAAGGATTTCAAGGTCTGTTTCAGGCTCAATATTATTCTTCTTCAGAATATATTCAAACAGCATCTGAGGCATACCGCCGGCTCTGCCGCCGATAACAGTTTTTCCTTTAAGTTCAGCCCAGTCAAAATTATCATTGGCTTCCCTTCCGACAAGGAAATTGCCGGCACGCTGTGTAAGTCCGGCAAAGTTGACAGCATAGTCATCAGAGCCTTCGGCATATACATAGATTGATGATTCAGAACCCATGAATCCAATATCTGCATCACCGGATATTAAGGCTGTCATTACCTTGTCAGCACCAAAACCATTAGTTACGGTAAGCTCAAGCCCTTCGTCGGCAAAAAATCCATTTTCAATGGCAACATATTGTGGTGCATAGAATATAGAGTGTGTAACTTCGCAGAGAGTGATTTTTTTAACAGAATTGTCTGCTTTTTCTTTGTTGCAGGCAGTCATAGGGAGACAAAGTGTTACAATAATAGTAAGGGTGAGGAGCAAAGATATATATTTTTTAAGATGTCTCAATGTAAATCTCCGTTGTAGATGCTTTTATTGTTATAGTATTATGGCGGCGGCGTTTGGTTACAAAAAAGTGTAAGCTGTAAAATTAAGTTACAAAAGGTAGTAAACACCTAGTATGTAACTTAAGCAATAGCCGTAAGGCACACAATTTAATATTGTTACATAAAACTAGAGGTGATTTACGAACCTCTAGTTTTTTTATACCCAAAAACAGTTGTCTTATATCTTAAATATATTTAAAGAAGGAGGAAGGAAAACATGCGGACATATAAAGACTATAAAAAATGGAATATTGGAAGCAGTGATATTGCTTCATTACTTTTACTTGGCTGCAATGAAAATGGAGCAGAACCTATGTTATTAGCTTTTGGTTCTGATGGAGATTACAGTGCTTACATCATACCAGATAATGTTGATATAGGAGAGCATTACAAGAAAGTAGCTGAATATACTGACTGGCTTAAGATATATGACGACAGTAGCCTTGTAATGGATATTAAAGCAAAACATATAAGTGTGTATAGGGCAGGAGAATTTGGTTGTGTAATTCAGGTTACAGAGCCTATAATGAAAAATTTTTGGTTTATAGAGGAGGGATAATAATATGTTTGATGAAGAAATTATTGCAGTCGCAAACGATTCAGAACAGGCAGATAGGCTTGCAACAGAATCAGCAGTAAAAGAGTGTTATGAACAACATAAGGCTGCATGGGAATCATGGAATAAAGGTGAGCCAGTAGACCACTGGTTTGATGATAATGGGGCATTGTGTATTAGGTATGAAAATGGCGAGTGGTTTCATTACAAGATGTGTCCAGGTGTGTTAGGACAAGACCCATTTTTATCATGGTGGTAATTAAAAAGAAATTTCATATATCTGTGCTGAGCCGTATCAACTGCAGATATATGAAAACATGAAAGGTGGTGATAGAGTTGGCAGGCACAAGAAAACAAAATGTTTATCTTAATGCAGATAAGCGTGCAGAGATTGAGCGATTATTTAAGGAAGGATATGGAATGCTGGAAATAGCAACTAAGGTTAATATTAGCTATTGGAGCTTGTATCGTGAGCTGAGACTTAATGATATGACAGAATATGATTACGATGCTGCAGTTGCACAGAACAATTGTACAGAGCGTAAAAGAGCTGCGAATATTGCGCGAAGAAAGAAATGGGAGATGAAACATGCTGCGAAAAATCAGTGAGGATTACATTGTTAATGTACTCAAGAATCATGACCAGCTTATCCTTAGCTGTCAGGTTGAACTTATAAACATCTTCAAAAGTAAGGATGAAGTCGGAATGATAGAATCGGCTTCCATGACACGCAAAGAGCCAGACGGAAGCGCACCGTCAAATACACTTGTTGATTTGCAAAATGTATTAGAACAGTATTTTAAACTAAACGAAGAGTGGGAAAAAAGCATTTTGGCAAATGTAAGGAGTCTGATTGAGACCCAGGAGACAATCTTCAGAATAATGGCATGTTATAACAACCTGGAGCAGGAACAGAAGTATGTATTGGAGCAGTTGTACATAAAACAACAGTTCAAAGAGGGAATGCAGATTCTTATTAAGGAACTGGATAGAAGCAGAGCCTCTATATTGCGATTTAGAAAAGATGCTATATCTACTATAAAAGCTATGTACGATAGCGAGCAGTCGAATCTTGAGTTATATGGGCTTGAACTTAATGAGGGCAAAAATCGGTACAGATAAATATGTGACGGAATCCGTCACGCATAGAAAAGGAGCAGATTACTATGATTATAATTACGACATGGAACTTAAAAGGTGGCACAGGTAAGACCACAACAACATTCAATTTAGCAGCAACATATGCAGCGCAGGATAAGAAGGTACTTGTATTAGATTTGGATATGCAGGCTAACCTTACATCCTTCTTTGACGCAGATATATCTAAGCATAAGCGTAGCAAGTCGGATATTGAACAGGTGATAAGAGAAAACATTGATATTAGAAAAGCCATATATCATTCCAGATTTAACAATCTCGACTTTATAAAGGGTTCTAACGATATTATGTTTCTTAACCTTGCAGACATAGATGTACTTGGAAAACATCTTGCTACAATTGCGAATGAATATGATATCTGTGTTATCGACACACACCCGGACGCAAGTATTCTGACTGAAAATGCACTTGCCATATCTGATATGGTGCTTATTCCAATATCCCTTGATGGTTTTTCCAGAGATAACCTCAATTTGGTTATAAAGGAAATTATAAAGCTTGAGACAAGATGCGGAGAGATTAATTTTAAGGTTTTTGTAAATAAGCTTAAGAATTTACGAAGCCAGAGAATTGTTTATAGTGATTTGGTCGAAAACCATGATTATCCAGTACTCGAAACAAGCGTATCTGATTATTCAGGAATCCAGAGCGCACTTCTTAAGCATAAGCCACTGTTTATGCACAGAAGCAAGAGTATTGTAAACAGGGACTATGAAGACCTGGCAGATGAAGTACTGCAGATTGTGGAGGTGGAATAATGCCTAAGTTAAATAATTTTTTTGATAAAACAGATACAGTTGAGAAGATTCTGACAAAGAAAATGCATCCGCAGCTTGTATCTATTAAGAAGCTTGAAGAATCCAAGCTGCAGTATAGAGATATCCCACAGGAAGATGTTGAGAAGCTTGCTGACTTAATAGAACTGGATGGCGAAGTATTACAGCCTCTTCTTGTAAGAAAGGCGGGAGCTGATACATACGAGATACTTGCCGGACATAAACGATATAGAGCCTGCAGGTATTTAGCAGAGGAGAAAGGCTTAGAGCAGTTTGGCATGATTCCATGTTATGTAAAGGCTATGACAGATGCACAGGCAGAGTTTGCAGTATACAGTACTAATGGATATAACCGGAAGACTGATTATGAAATAATGCGTGAAGTAGAGGGAATGTCCAGGCTTCTTAAGGAAAATCCAGAACTGTTCCCAGAAGCTGCAAGTGGAAGATTGGTTGAGAAGCTTGCCAGCGTTATGAATATGAGTAAGACCGTTGTACAGGAGTATAAGACACTTGCAAGTAATCTTTCTAATGAATCTATGGATAAGTTTAAGAAAAACGAGATTACAAAAGAATCCGCCAAGACACTTGCAAGCCTTAATAACGAGGAACAGGCGAAGGTACTTAGTACCGGTGCTGTTAAGACAAGTGATATTAAACAGGCGGTTGCGGAGCTTAAAGAACCGTCTAATAAGGATATAGAGCTTGCATTCCACCATATTACATCTAATTCTGATATGAAAAAATATAATCCGGCAAGTGTTTTGGAAAGTTATTTGAAAGACAGATGTGGAAGAACACATGAATATTTTGGCGGTACAAACTTATCTTTCGATTGTTCCATAAGAGGAATTGCAATTAACAGGAAGAAAGAGATTACCTGGCATGACTTTGTGAGCAGGGCAGAACGATTGGGATTGTACAGACCGTACGAAAACAATAATGTGACGGAATCCGTCACACCGGATGAACAGTTACCAGGACAGGACAGCATATACAATCATCCAGAATATCTTCCTGGGGATAATAAAGCCTTTGAAAGTAAGGATAATAATATAGATAAGGCATGTGAGCCAGACAACGCAGTAAAAAATGAACATAATACTGATAAACTGGCAGGAGTCGGAGCAATCGGACGATGTCCTAAATGTTTCGGGGCAGTTGCTTTTCTTACTAATCCTAAATATTGCGGTACTTGTGGAAACAAGCTCGCTTGGAAAGTTGAAAAATAATGTATCCGGGGATTTTCCCCGGAGCTTGCCGGAAGGGAGAGGTTATATATGACAGGTTACATTATTGTAGGAATCATTATGACGGTTGCGGTTTTTGTTTTTGTGATAATGGCAATGATGAAGGCAGCTTCTATATCAGACGCAGTTACAGAGAGGTATATGGAGAGTGTGAAGGAGAAGAATGGTGGTTTACAGAAAAAAGAAAGAGAACAGTTACATTAACTGTAAGGAATGTAAAAAAATATTCTGTACAGAAGAATATGACATGGCTTCATACAAGTATAGGGACAAGTTGGGCGGAAGGTATATATACTTCTGCGGATACACATGCATGATGAGATACAAGCGTGAAAAAGGGCAGTATAAAGACAATATCATAGAAGGAAAATACGAAGTTGAAGATGTTAAGCCGCAGAACAAAAGGGAGAATGTGCTTAGAGTCTATTCTCCCAGTGGGGTACAGTTTTAAATAATAATTGTGATGGAATCCGTCACAGTCAATAGGAAGAAAGGAGTTTACTATGGATAACAAAAAGGAAAACATCATTGAGAATGAAATTGAGGTACAGGTTAAAGAAGATAACGGAGCAGTACTTGAATATGCCAAGAGACTTGCAAAGTTCAGTGACGGAAAAGGAGATAAGATGGATGACGAGAAATAACATAACATCATATACCATTGTTAATGAACATGGTAAAACAACTGTTGCAGTAGGTGATACCGTGACAATACATACATTTAACGGCGGTGGTATGGGTGGCTGCAAGGTCGTTAAATTAACCAACAGAGGATTACATTACACCCAGGATGACGGAAATCATATTAAAACAATTGCTTACGACAGAATATACAGTTTAGAGGTGGATTATGAAGCGACTAATAGATAATGAAAAAAAGGTAAGTAAGGCAACTATACGAAAAGCTGTGGCTGCTGTTATTCTTATCATTCTCTTTATTATATCATATAAATTTCATCTTCCATTTTCAGACAGAGTAACTACAGTTATCAAGATTGGAACGGTTGCAGGTCTTATATATATCCTTGCAACATTCAGAGGAGATGAATAAATATGTGACGGATTCCGTCACAATGACGAGAGGTGAGATGATGAAATTCGACTTTTACTATGGCGAAGAGTCTGAACAGTACAGCTTTTATAGCGTACCAAAAATGTTTTTTACATGTGAGAGATTTGCCGGATTATCGGCAATGTCAAAATTGCTGTATGGATTCCTGCTCGATAGAATGAGCTTATCAAGGAAGCGTAACTGGATAGACGATAAGAATAGGGCATATATAAAGTACAGCCTGAATGCAATAACAAAGGATATGGGAGTAAGCAAGAACTCTGTAATCAAATACATGCGAGAGCTGCAGGAGTTCGGTCTGATAATGAAGTATCCTAACGAGGGAATGGAAGATATTATTTATGTGATGGACTATTCGAGAGTCAAACAAGGCGATACATATAGCAGTGATGACAAACAGAATGATAATGTATTATATCTGGATAGCCAGTCATCAGTAGCAGCTTATAAAGCAGATACCGGACATCCTGATAATGCTCCACCCGGATTTAACACAGCAATTGCCTTAAGCAATATAAATAACACTAAAAAAATACAAGATGCAGGTTGCAAGGGGGATTCTACCCTAAGAGGTGGTTCAAAATCTGAACCGGTTCAAAAAATGAACCAGTTCAAAAATTGCACCGGTTCAAAATCTGAACTGGTTCAAAATTTGCACCACCCTCATAAAGAGAATGATAATAATATATATAATAATATTAATAATCAATCTACTAAGACAGATAAGATTGATAGATATATATATAATAATCCATCTATCAATCAATCTAATCTATCTATCAGTCATACCGGAAAGATTGATAGGATTGATAAGACTGGGAAAGAGACACAGATATCTGGGGTAAATGCCAATACGGTATATGCACATATCAGGGATTTGGTTAAGAAAAATATTGATTACGACATAATGATTGAGAGGCAGGAGTGCAAGGATTGGTATGATGAGTATTACAACCTCATTGTCGAAGTTCTGACACGACAGAAGGATACAATCCGCATTTCCGGCGAAGATTATTCGGCAGATATGGTTAGGGAGCGTTTCATGAAGCTTAACGGTCTTGACCTGCAATATGTACATGAACAGATGTCACGCACAACCAGCGACATTAAGAATATCAAAGCATATCTTACAAAAGCATTATTTAATGCGCCGACAACCAGAGCGTCTTACTGGGAAAGCAGAGTAAATCATGACCTTGCTAACCGCTAAACATAATGTGACGGATTCCGTCACGGAAAGGATGCCAGACAATGACGAAAAATAAATATTATGACTACCTGGACAGGTACAATCATATGGTTTGTGAGAATGAGTATATGTATGACACTATGGATAACATAGAATATCAATATATTAAATCAAGTCTCTTGAAGCATATTAAATGGCAGTTAAAATGTGCAGCCTACGACATGAATACATTCAACGGATATAAACAGGTTCTTCATAAGCGTAGGTATAAGAAGCTAATGAGAAATATACACGACCTGAAAGAACTTCATGAGAAAATTAATGAGGATAAACCAATAGATATAATGTATTTTACAGGAACATACAGGGGAGCAATGAGCAGTATTGCAGATGATATATTTTCCGGCATGAAGGCAGTATGGATTCCGATCATGATACTGATTGCCATATATCTTGTTGCTGTAGGTGTTTTTTACTTTATGTAGTGTGACGGATTCCGTCACATCTGGAAAAGGAGAAATGATATTTTATGAAATATGGATTATTAATTATATTAGCATTTTGCGTAATAATGGAAGTATTAATTTCAGTAAGTAGGAAGCTGGATAAAAATTGCATTGATGAAAAGGAGAGCGGATATAAAAATATGTTACTTCGTTGGACTGCTTGGCTTTTTTTACTTATTTTTGGAATACCAATAACAATATGTCTTATCCTTGAGTTAATGCTATAGGAACAAAGATTGAATGAAGGAGGTTTTTAAAGTGTACGAAAATTTGAATAAATATTCCGTAGTTGATGTTGCAAGGACACTGCTAAATGAAATTAATGCATACAACCCAACTCATGCACAGCTGATAGATATATTTGTGAACTATATGGTTATTCCATTCTGTATCTACCTTGTGCTTGAATTATTTTGGTTATATATTTTTAAAAAGATAAATCTTAAAAGTATCATTATAGCAGTGATTACATCGGCATGGTTTGTACCATCGTTATCATGGTTGATTATAACAAGTCTTATGGGTGCATCATTTATAGTTGTTTTTACCCCAACGATTCCATTAGCAATATGTATGGTTATCAGTTGGCTGGTGAGATTGGTAAAACATAAGAAAATTGAATGATAGGACGACATACCGACAGCAAAGGTTGTAAAAATATCCAAATATACAACAAAGGAGGTTCAGACAAAATGACACTTCAGGAATACGAAGCACAGGGCGGCTGCATCGGGTGTATGTTTTATGGGATAGTTGATGCTGACGGAAGAAAAGCTTGCACATTCCACTGGTTTGATGATGAATCGGACGACTGGGAAATGGGCAAGAACTGCGATGAAATCGCATGACTGCAAAGCTTAAACAGCGCAGATGGTTGAAAGATAGGGCAAAAATGGTGTGTTGTTCAACCCAATAAAGTTATTTTATTAGAAAGGTGAAAGGATGTTTGATTTTATTCACGGTACAAGCGGAATGATAAAAGCTTTTAAAATGATAGTTAATATAGGGAAAGGCATAGCTATGGCTGAGGCAGTTGTAGTCTTTGTATTTAGTTTATACTGGGCTTTTGATAAAATGACAGATAAAGCCATACTTCTCGCAATATGTATTATGTTCACGGGTATTATTGTATCAGTAATAGGATTGGGAATTCTTATCTATATCATAATCAGTTACGAATACAAAGGTTGAAAGATAGGGCAAAAATGGTGTGTTGTTCAACTATGGAAAAAGGAGGCTTTAAATTATGTATGATAATATAAATACAAATTCTTTTATTGAGGTTTCAAAAGCAGTAAGAGATTTAATATTCTCACAATTCATGCCAATGGAGCGCCTTGAACTGTTTGTAGAGTATATTGTTATTCCATTTTTTATCTACATTGTCATGGGGTTAGCATTTTTAAAGATTATCGGAAAGATAAATTTTAGAAATTTCATAAGATTAACAATAGCTTCATTATGGCTTGCTCTATCACTTTTGTGGGTATTATTAACCTGGAGCATGGACGCATCAAGTTATATCATTCTTGCCCCAGCAATACTTTTGATAATGTATCTGATTATCAAGTTAATAACAAAAATGATAAAGCATAAGAAAATGTCTGTATAAGTGAAATAAATATATTTGAAAATATCAGATATATGGTACAATGTTATATAGAAAGATGTGTATTTAACATGATAGTGTACCTGATATGTGACGGAATCCGTCACACGGAAAGGAGCAGATATGAGACAGTCATGGACTAAATTTAAGAACTGGGTAATGTCTTTTACATATCAGGAAAGAAGAAATAAGCAGTTAGAAATATTCAGAACTAAAATAGAACATTATTCATCAATGGATAAAGCTGAACTTAACTTTGAATATTTTAATTGCATAGCTGAATATGAACATAAAAAGAACATTCTTACTTTGGTTATTATAACAATTGCTGTTTCACTAATTATGAATATATGGGAAAAATTATTTTCGTTTTTGAGCACAGCAATAAAATATGATAACTATATGAATGATTCTCAAGACACTTTTATGATATGCTTAATAATTGCATCAGCAATTGAATTGACCTTTGTAGTTGTTATTGTAATTATATTATCTACGATTTTTAATGACCTGAAACAGCTTAAGAAGAAAATTCAATTAATAGAATATGTAAAATCAGAGGAAGAAAATGAAGATTAAAAAATTGTTATAGGTGGAGTGTATTTTATAGGTCATTATTAAATATGTGACGGATTCCGTCACATATCACAGCTATTGCAGAAAGGAGCAGACATGATATACACAATAGAACAAATAAAAGATAAATGCCGGAAGGTATTTGAAAAGCAAAATTTTGTAAAAGAAGCATATCTGTTCGGCTCATATGCAAGAGGAGAAGCAACAGAAAATAGTGATATTGATTTTATGATTGTTCTTAACAGAGCTGTTGGAATGGAGTTTTTTGGGTTGTATTATTTCCTTCAGGAAGAATTTGGAAAAAATGTTGATGTAATAAGCGAGAAAGAGGCATATGAGATAATGCCTAAAAGTATAGAAAGGGATAAGGTAAAAGTATATGGGAATGAATAGCAAAACCAGATTGATGTTTAACTTATCATATATACACTCATATATAGAGGATATATTGGAAATATGCAGTGAATCAGACTATAATTATCCGTTGATTTTTACTGACAAGAAAAGCCAGTATGCAATAAATATGTGTTTTGTGCAGATTGGAGAACATTGCGCACAGATAAGAGATATTGACAGAACATTTTTTGATAATCAAGAGTTAAGATTATATGAGATTAAGGGTATGAGAGACAGGATAGTCCATTCATATGGTAAAATTGATTATAATATTATAAAAGAGTCAATAAGCAAAGATATTCCAAAGTTAAAAGAGAAGATTGAGGAAATAGTAGATGAGGATATCCTTGATAATCCATATCTCTTATATGAGACAGAATATGATGATTATATTGAAGAGAAAAATGAAGAACCAGAAGAAGATTTGGAATGGAGACCAAGACTGTGACGGAATCCGTCACATCTGATAAGACCTGGCAGGAAGGAGTAGTTATTATGATTATGGATAAGATTAGAAAATATATGATAGTAGGGCTTACAGTATTATCATTTGCAGCGGTGACAGCCTGCGGAGCAAAAAAAGATACTGCAGCCGGAAATATAGAACAGTCTACAGAGAGTGCAACTGTAGCAAAAGCAAAAGACATACAGATGCAGGTTAAGGACGCAGATGGTAATACTGTTACACTTACCGGAGATGCAACAATTAATGAAGCTGGCGAGATGGTATTTGAAGGAAAGGATTCTGCCGGAAATGTTGTTAAAGTGACCGGAACTGCTGAAAAGACAGATGGCGGAGGTTTCAAGGTTAAGGAAGCTGCCGTTGAAGGAACAGCAAAGGTTGTGGCAGATAACGGCCAGGAAACAGAAGTGAGCAATGAAGGTTCTGGTGATATCTCTGCTGATGAAATCAAGAATACAACAACAGAGGTTGTTAAGAATGATACTGCAGGTGATAAACAGGAAACAAATAATGCCGGACAGAATGAGAACACATCTGATGTTCCAGGTACAAAGCCATCAGGGGAGAGCAATAGTGCAAATACAGAAGAAACATCAACTCCTGATAATAAGCCGGATAATGGAAATAACAGCAATGCTTCTGATACAACACCAACTACACCAACTGTACCAGAGCATACACATACATGGACTCCAGTTACAACAACAATACACCATAACGCAACAGGTCATTATGAAGATGTTGTTGTTGGAACAAGAACCGTGGTAGATAAAGCGGCTTGGAATGAACCAGTGTATGAATATAGAGCATATGCAGTTAAATGTTTAGGATGTGGGGAAGAGTTTGAAAATGGTTTGGACTATCAGGCGCATGCTATGAACAGAATAGATGAAGGATATGATGAATGTGGTAGAAGTACAGTACTGTATAGAAATGAGCAGGTAGATACCATTCATCATGAAGAAGAAACACACGAAGAGAACATTACTGAAAGTCGTTGGGTAGAAGATACAGCAGCATATGAAGAGAAAGTAACCAGCTATATATGCTCATGCGGAGCAACTAAATAATTGTGACGAAATCCGTTACATCTTTTGGGGAATAGAGCAATGCTTTATTCCCCTTCTTTTTTATGTCTCAAATCTGGCATGTCAACTATTGTATTGGAAAAAGTACAATCTTATGAAACTAATATAAATTTAATAAATAAATTATTAGTAAACTTAAAAATCTGCAATCCCAGTAAATAAGCCTGAGAACATCACATGCTCATTTGTCAAGAACGAGTTAAAAATGAGACTAAATGAGACTAGATGAGACTAATTAGATGTGGTACTCTATACTTGCAAGAAGTGTAAGAAATGACTTCTTGTTTCCGGGTTGTAAAATTGTCGGAATAGTAATCAGCTCGAGCCGAAGCAGTCCTCGCAAAACTGCTTCGGTTTTTCTATGTGACGGAATCCGTCACATACAATTTAATAGTTCAAGGTTTTAACTTGCATAATAAAAAAAAGGAAATCTTTACCAGATTAAATCTGGTAAGGGTTTCCTTTTTTGATGCAGAAAAATCAGGAAGGAGAAACAGAATGAAAAGTGTAAGAGACCCACCAGACAGATAAAAGGGTAAGGGATAAATAAAGTCAGCGTGACGGATTCCGTCACAGAAAGGTAAAACAATGGAAAGAGTAAAAAGAAAAAAGATACCGATATCCAGAAGAATAATAGCAAGTCTCCTGGCGGTATTTATGGCTGTAACAGCAATCATCACAGGAATGTCACCGGTAACAGCAAAGGCAGAGGGTTCAAATTATACTCTTATAAGCCTTGGCGAGGAAAGATGGTATGATGATGTATTTTCAGGCTATGATGATTCTATGGGGCATTGGAAGACATACCATTTTACAGTACAGGATGATTATGGAAATGAGTATGAGGCTATATGTGTTGAGCCACATAAGGATACACCAAGAGAAAGTGAAACATTTACAGCAACAAAAGAGTATGGAACTGATGATATAGAAGCAAGAGTAATGTTCTGGGCTGTTGGTGCAGGATGGGATGATGAAGAATGGGGTGTGCTGAAAGATTATCCATATGAATTAAGATGGATTATAGCACATCATACAATTGCTCTTGCAAATGGGCAGGATGACTGGAATACACCTTTAAATGGAAATGGTACATTTCTTGGTGATGGAGAAGGAAAGCTTGGCTGGGAATTATGTCAGAAACTTCTTAACATAGCTGCTAACATAAGTCCATCATCTGTAGGATATGAGTGTAGTCTTACATATTTATCGAATGATGCCAGAGTCAATCAAAATCTAGGAGTATATAATGATACTCCAGTAAAAGAACTTACAGGAAGTGTAAGATTCCATAAAGAGTCAGCAATGCCTTCTATATCAGATGGCAATAGCTGCTACAGTCTTGCCGGGGCGGAAATATCTATATATTCTGATGCAGACTGTACAGATTTGCTGGATACATTAACAACAGGTGAAGATGGATATACAGATTATTACAGCACTACATTTAGAGAAGGTGACAGTGTAACTCTTTATTTTAAGGAAACCAAAGCTCCAAACGGTTTCCTTATCAATGATGAAGTGCGTTCAATAACGCTTGATTCAGAGGACAACTACACCGAGACTATAACAGATATGCCAGGTAATGACCCTATATCACTTGTACTATCAAAGAGAACAGCAGACGGACATGGTTCAGGTAATACAAGACTTGAGGGGGCAGAGTATACAGTAAAGTATTATGATACTATATCAGATACAGACCCGGCAATTGCAGGAAATGAAGCTAAGTATACATGGATATTTAGGACAAATGAAAGAGGATATATATTTTTAGCTGATAATTATTTAGTAACTGGCTCTGATGGTCTTGTTAAAGATATTAGCGGAATGTATACACTGCCTTTAGGAACAATTACAATTCAGGAAACTAAAGCTCCAGAAGGATACTTGCTTAATGATACAGTATATGTGGCACAGACAGTTCTTGATTCGGGTAATAATACAGTCAGAACGAGCAACCTTCCAACAGATGACAATGCAGCACAGGAAACACCATATGAAGGAACTATATCTATTCAGAAGTTCCTGGGTGGTGGTAGTACAGTAAAGACATCTGAACCAGATGCAGAATTTGAAATCTATCTCACATCTGCAGGAAGTTATGATGCAGCTCCAGAGGAATCAAGACAGACAATAACAACAGATGCCAATGGTTATGCCATTACAAAGCGTCTGCCATATGGTACATACACGGTTCATCAGACTAAAGGTAATAATAAGTACTATTTTGTTGATGACATGGAAATAACAATCAGTGAGAATAATGCTAATTATCACAAGATTCTGGAAGATTCACCTATTGAGTTCTATATCAAGATGGTAAAAAAAGATGCTGATACAGGTAATACAGTAAATGTAGCAGGCACAACATTTGAATTGTATGATGATAATGGTTCAAAGATATCATTTAATATAATGACATCAAGCGGAATGCAGACAATTGATAGTTTTACAACTGATGAGAATGGATGTGTATATACAACAGAAAAGCTTCTCAAGGGCAATTATACACTTGTAGAGACTAAAGCGCCTGACGGTTATGTATTAGATTCAACGCCAGTACAATTTACTGTATCAGAAAACACATATACAGCGGATGGTGGAGCTGAATTTATTCTTGTAGAAAAGAGTGATAAGGCTGTGACAGGACAGCTTACTGTTACAAAGGTCGGTGAAGTTCTTGATGAATATAAGGGCGGATTATATGTAAATCCTGATGAGAAAGGATTTACATATAGAGAAGGTTCTCTTTCAGGTGCAAAATTTGAGGTTTATGCTGCTGAGGATATTTATACAGCAGATAATCAGAAGGATACTGCTGGTAACAGAAACAAGCATTACAGCAAAGGGGAACTTGTAACAACACTTGTTACCGGGACAGATGGAAAGGCAACAGCAACCAATCTTCCTCTTGGCAAGTATAAAGTTGTTGAAGTAGAAGCTCCTGACGGCTTTGTATTAAATCCGGATGAACAGGTAGTGACATTAGTTTATGTTGATGATAAGACTCCTGTTGTAAATGAAGCTTTGACATTTTCAAACGATAGACAGAAAGTAGAGTTATCTGTTTCAAAGCTTGATTCAGAAACAAGAAAACCGGTTGCAGGTGCAGAGTTTGGGTTATATGCAGCTAAGGACATAGTTAATGCTGACGGTAAGGTTATTGTAAGCAAAGATACTCTGCTTGAAAAATCAGTATCAGATTCAAATGGATTAATCCAGTTTGTAAAAGATTATCCACTTGGTTCATATTATGCTAAAGAAATCAAAGCGCCAGCAGGCTATGCCTCAAATGATGAAGTAATAGATTTTACTGCAGCATATCAGGGTCAGAATGTTAAGAGCGTAAAGCTTTCTGCGGAGTTCCTTAATAGTCCAACACATTTTGAATTTACTAAGACAGATATTACTAATGGTTCGGAATTGACAGGAGCAACGCTTACTGTATTGGATAAGAACGGAAATGTAGTTGATACATGGACATCTGATGCCAGAGAAGCACATGTAATTAAGAGACTTGTTGTTGGAGAAACATATACTCTTAGAGAAGAATACGCTCCTTATGGATATCTAAAGGCAACAGATATTCAGTTTACGGTCAAGGATACCGGAGAAGTCCAGCATGTAAATATGAAGGATGAGGTAGCCAGAGGCTCAATTGTTGTAACTAAAGATGGAGAAATTGTTTCTGATGCAACTATCAGGAAGGAATATTGGAATAACTTCGTTTTCAATTTCTTAAAGCGTAATCTTTCAGGAGTAACATTTGATGTTTATGCGAAAGAAGATATTCTTAGCGTAGATGGTCTTAACACGGTATATTATAAGGCAGGAGATAAGATAAGTACTATCGTAACAGATGAGCAGGGTATCGCAAGAATTGATAATCTTCCTTGTGGTAAGTATTATCTTATAGAGACTAAGACGATTGATGGTTTCATTCTTGATAACACACCAATCGAAGCTGACATTTCATATATCGACCAGAATACTAATATTGTATATGCAGGAATGAATGTTACAAATGAACGACAGAAAGTACAGATTTCTGTGATTAAGACTGATTCTGAAACAAAGAAAGTTCTTGAAGGTGCAGTATTTGGCTTGTTTACTAAGGAAGATATCGTTAATGCAGATGGTAAGGTAATTGTCAATGCTGATACACAGATAGAAAAGGCTGTTACAGGAAAAGACGGAAAGGTAACATTTACATCAGACCTCCCACTCGGACAGTATTATGTCAAAGAACTGGAAGCTCCGGCAGGATATGTTAAGAGCGATAAGGTGATTGATGTTGATGCAACATATAAGGGAGATAATGTAAAGGTTATTGAACTTGAGGCTGCATTTGAAAATACACCTATTAAGGTTGAATTTTCAAAAACAGATATTACAGGTGAAAAGGAACTGCCTGGAGCAAAGCTTTCTGTGATAGATTCAGAAGGTAAGATTGTAGAAAGCTGGATATCAGAAGCAGGAAAGAGTCATGTAATTGAAAGACTTCCAGTTGGTAAATATACACTTCGTGAAGAATCAGCTCCTTATGGTTATAAGGTGGCTGTTGATGTCGCTTTTGAAATAACTGAGACATCTGGAATTCAGAAAGTAATCATGAAGGATGAACAAGCTGTTGGAAGAATCATCATCAACAAGAGTGATTCTGTAACAGGAAGTCCAATTGAAGGGGTTGTGTTTGAGATAAGAGACAAAGATGGAAAAGTGCTTGATACATTAACAACAGATAAAAACGGTTATGCTGAGAGTAAGCTTCTTCCAATTTGTACATACAATAAGGATGGTTCGTATAAAGAAGATATTCATTACACAGTAATTGAAACAAAGGCGGCTAATGGATATATTCTTGATGAAACATCTTATGATGTAGTTCTCAAGTATAGTGATAATGCACCAGTTTGTATTGAAGAAACCGTGAAGCTTACTAATACTCCTAAACCAGATATTCCAAAGACTGGTGATACAGGTAATGTATATAGATATGCTTTGCTTGCGTTAATATCACTTGCAGTTATGGTAAGCCTTGTAATGGCAAAAAAGAGCAGAAATCAGAAGAATTAGAAATGTGACGGAATCTGTCACGCTATCCTGATGGACAGGATGGATAAGGAAAAAATATATCACACATATGGCAGGTGCTTTAAGCATCTGCCTTTTTTAGCGGATAGCGGAAAGGAGAGCAGATGCGTTATCTAAATAATGAAAATACGCCATTCAGGGCTTATATCACAAATCTTGGTAAATACACCGAAGGAAATACAGTAGGTGAATGGGTAGACTTTCCAACCACAAAAGAAAAGCTTCAGGACACCATTAAGAGCATTGGTATAGGAGATAAGCGCTCGGATGGAACTGTATATGAAGAGATATTCATAACAGATTATGACTATAACATACCAGGGCTTGCACAGCTTAATTTCGGTGAATATGAAAATATTAATCAGCTTAATTATCTGGCACAAAAGATTGATGAGATAGAAGATGCATGGCAGGACACATTTTTGGCTGCAACAGAAATATATGGTACAAGCATAGACCAGCTCATTAACCTTACAGATAATCTTGATAAATTTGCACTCTATGAGAATGTAAAAAATGATGAGGATTTTGGAATGAAGCTTATCAATGATGATGAGAGAAAAGTTCCTGAATGGCTGCAGGGTTACATTGATTATGAGGCATATGGAAGAGACGAAGCAATTAACAGAGGCGGTGCTTATTCTGAATATGGTTACATTGAACAGACTTCAAGCGTTGAAGAATACTATAAGGGAGTAGCCGATATTCCAGAGGAAGACCTTGTCTTACTTCCTGATGATAAGAAGATGGCAGAAAATATAAGTACACTGAAGGATGTATTGTCTGCCACTGATGCCATTTTGTCAGAACAGAAGCAGACAGCGGAAGTTGAAGATGTGACGGAATCCGTTACACAGGATGTATCAGAGGAATTTGAAGAACTGGAAGAACCAGATATCGAGCATGGAATACGCATGTAGAAAGGAGATGTGCAATGTTTTGTAATAAATGTGGAACAGAAAATCCGGATGAAGCAATGTTCTGCAGTTCATGCGGTAACAACATGAAGCAAAACAAATCCGGCAGACTAAAACTGGAAAAAGTGCCGGAAGACAATGTGACGGAATCCGTCACACATGAAGATGGAGACAGTCAGGACACAGCAGATTCACCAAAAGCAGATGAAGCAGACGGTGTTACAGAAAGCCTTACTCCTGATATGCTTCCAGATACATTCAAGAAAAAGGAAGAAAAGCAGCTTGCACAGATAGTTGCTGAACTGCGGGCTGAGAACAAGCAGGCAGTACCTAAAAAGGATTGGTACATATATTCTTTAATGTCTGCTATCCCTGTTGTTGGATTTATCTTTTTTGCCATAAAGAAGAAAGATAAGAATGAGAACAAGAAGAGTTTTGCCAAAGCCGGATTCGTAATAAATCTTATTCTGTCAATTGTAATTTTGCTGATAGCTGGAAATGCATTATATTTTGCCTTTGGTGGAAAGATTACAATGCCTAAGAAGACAGCAAAGATAACAGCGGAATCTATCGAAGAGACCAGAGAAGCAGAGAGCAGTAGCGTAGCCAGAACAACATCTGTGGCAGCTTCGAGTACAGCAGCTACAAGCCCGGTAAAAAAGACAGAGTCTGTTAAGAGCTTTTCTTATGATAAAAACAGCAAGGCATTTACATTTGAGTTGAATGGCAATACATTCAAGTATCCTGTAGCGGCAGCTTCAATCAAAGACCTGGGTTATATATATGTAAGTAATACATTATCAAGTGAAACAGCAGCACTTGATATGTATATGGATGCATATAAGAGTACGGTAATGATTAAATACAACACTAAAGCCGGCAACTCTTCTGATTGTTATGCAATAGCGGTTGAATTGAAAGAAGGTTCAACATTTATGGGGCTTTCTACTGCAGCTACTTATGCAACAGTTAAGGAAGCATTTAAGGATGCTGACACAGAAGTAGCAAGTGATTATAAGTCGGATACAGTGACAGGAATCCTGCAGTACATGTATGGAGACAGGATAATATCTGTAACACTGGATAATGGTTATGTTACAGGCGCATCAATACAATAGAATTGAAAGAAACGAGGTAGTTTGATATGAGAAGAGGAATAAGCCCAGTTAAAGTATTGGCAGTAATAGCAGTAGTTATAGTAGCACTTGTTTTGTGCATGATATTATCAAGGCTGATAGTCAGCATCAATCCGGTTGCGTTAAAAAGATGGTTCGGCATGATATTCTTTGTCATGTTTATTGTGCTTGCAGGATTGGGGGTATTTCTGGTTGGCAAGTATGTTGGCAGAGACAGATAAACAGGAGTAAGGGTCTGTGTTAAAAAGACACAGGCTCTTTTTTAATGCAAAAAGGTGACGGATTCCGTCACAGCCGTAAGGCAGAAAGGATAATCAGATGAAGAAACAGAAAATAAAATTGAGTGAAACACAGAGAAAGGCACTGCAGTTTTTAATGATAGCTGCATTTGTAAGCATATTTATATTTGTTCCTCAACTGACAGTGTTTGCGGAAGAGGGAGCAACAGACGGAGCAGCAATTGTTACAGGTGCTTTTAATAATCTTACAGCAATAATTACAGCAATAGTAAGTTCGATAGGTTCAATTATCCTGTTGTGGGCTTTATTTGAAATAGGAGTATCTATGCAGAGCCAGGAAGGAACTATGCAGGCTATGGGATTTAAGCGAGTAGGCGGTGGTCTTGTAATGACACTTGCGCCACAGCTTGTTAGTGCAATTCTTGGGTAAAAATATGTATTAATGCTCGTGTTCGGGAGCAATATATTATGTTTTTACATAAATGCAGGACAGATTCTTATATAAAGGAATCTGTCCTTTTTAGCAGAAAGGAGAACCAATGAACATATTAATTAATCCGGTAGCGTTGGCAGCTCCACAATGGGTTATAGACCTTTTATCAGGTGGTTCTATTTACACAATAGCACAGGAACTATGGAATTTTGTTATGGGAATAGTATATACGCTCATGGGTAAAAATGTGAGTTCGTTTACTACGCCAGCAGCTAATGCGTTCATGCAGCTTCTTGGGCTGGAGGGAAACATTGGAGCATGGGATTATGTTAAGAATACAGCATTTCCGCTGTTCCTTTCTATGGGTGCAGCGTTCCTTAACATATTCACTCTTGTAGGATTCTGCCGGCAGGCAAGCAACCTTAAAGAAGGAATAACAATGGAAGCGTGGATAGAGCTTTTTATAAAGCTCATTATTGCAAATATCCTGATGGTAAACAGTCTGGATATAATGCAGGAGTTTACCGGCTTTGCAATTACGACAACGAAGGTGTTGCTGCCAAAGGGAGTTCCTTCAGTAATAGGCGGAGACTATGATGTTGGATTCAGGCTGGCAATGATAATGCTTGCCCCTATATATCTTATTATATCAGGAGTCTGCTCGATAACAGTGCTTATAGAAGTACTTGGAAGATTCCTTAATCTTTTCATGCTTATATCGGTTGCACCTACTGCATTGTCAACGCTTTCAGGCGGAAGAGGGATTGAAAATTCTGCGATAGCATGGTTTAAAAGCTTTCTAACTAGTACACTGCAGATAATAGTAATTGCACTTGTAATGCAGCTCTGTAGCGGTCTTAATGCAGCACTGACAGGCATGTGTAATTCAGGTCTGCTTGCTTCATGGTTTGATGGTGCAGTGGCAGTAATATTATCACTTATATTTATGCCATTCATGGCAGTGGCAGTAAAGTCAAGCGATAACTTCTTAAAGAGAGCATTTGATTTAAGATAATGACAGAAAGGATAATGCATGAAAATTAATATTAATAAAGACTTCCTGAAAGAGTATAAAAACGATTTCTGGAAGGGGTTTTCAATGACAGATATTGTACATATAGCAGAAGGGTTTATATGTGCAGGTGCGGTTGTAGCCGTACTTGTGCTTGGATTCAAGATACCGCTTACCATAGCAATATATTGTGCTGTGCCGGTAGCTGCACCTGTCATATTTATAGGTTTTTACAAATATCAAGGTTACTTATCTGTCAAAGAACTTGTGAAAGAATATATGTATACAGGCAATACTAAAAGACTTCTGTATGAATCGGAAGAAACAGAACCAGACAGAAAATTTCAGATTATAAGAAACATTAATAATAAGGATAAGGCTAAGAGAAAAAGAAAGGGGGCTTAATCGTGGCATTTTATATGAATCCGGCTAAAAGATTCAGCGACAGCATAACACTTACGACTGCACCGGTGAAAACACCTAAAAATACCAGAGAAGCATTGTTTATTCATAAGGCATATCCTAACGGCATTTTCCAGATTGAAAATGGCAAGGGAGCTGTACTTTATGACAGGTGCTACACATTTACAGACATATCATATGTCAACAAAGATGATGAGGACAAGGCAAATGTCCTTCTTTCATTAATGGATTTTTTAAAGGGAATGAGTACATCATTTAAGATAACAGTGTCAAATCAATATCAGAATATGACACAGTTCGTTAATGATATATTTACCGACATTAACAGAAGTGACTATCCGGAGGTAAGCGAAGGCATAAGCATGTGGATTAAGGAAAAGATGGAAAATTCTGACCTTCATGATTTGAACCGGGTGCTTACGCTTACAATTACAGTCAGAACAAGGACATATGATGAGGCAAGAAGCTATTTTCTTGGAATGGATACAGAACTGGAAAGACTGTTTAGCGCAATGAGAAGCATAATAGTTCCAATGAAGGCTGAACAGAGACTGAATATGATTCGTAATTTCTTCTATCAGGAAGAGAAGAAGGAATATGATTTCAACCATGATGCATTGTATGATGTTATTCCTGTGTCAGTAGACCAGTATAGAGATTTCATGATGTTTAATAATGACACATATGTATCAGTGTTGTTTGCGAGAGACTTTGATACTGCACTTGATGATGGAAAGCTCATACATACAATATCTGATACTTCTTACCAGTCATTCGTTACCATTGATTATGCGCCTGTGGAACACTCTGTAACAAGAAGCATGCTAAGAAGTGCTTATGGTAATAACGAGAGGGCAATAAGCCAGGAAGCGGATTCCAAGAAAAGCAATAATCAGGCTGTTACAGGAATCTCGTATAGTAAGAAGAAAAAGAGAGCAGAGCTTGAAGGATATATGGACCAGCTCGATGATGATTCTGAGGAATGTATACAGGCAGGTCTTTTGGTTGTTGTTACTGCAGGAAGTGAGGATGAGCTTGCTGCAAGAATAGAATCAATGCAGCGTACAGCCAAAAATGTCGGTGCATATCTTGAAACATATAACTATGTGCAGCTTAAGGCATTTAACACAGCACTCCCAACAGGTGTCAGACAGGTAAAGAAGATGAGAAGCTTCTATACATCTTCACTTGTAGCATTACAGCCGTTTTTTGCGCCGGAAGTAACAGAGCCGGGTGGGATATTTTACGGAATTAACAATACTACAAAGAATCTTGTATTTGCTAACAGAAAGTCACTTACATCACCTCAGGGAATAATTATCGGACCGACAGGAGCAGGAAAGAGTTTTCTTATTAAGGAAACAGAAATAACACAGACACTTCTATCCACAGATGACGACCTCCAGATAATAGACCCACAAAATGAAACACAGAATGTATGTGCCATGTATGGTGGTCTGTTCCTTGATTTTACTCCTAAATCAGATATACATATAAATCCTATGGAAGTACCATTAAGTCTGTTTAAAGCCGGCACAAAGAAGGACAGAGAGCTGTTCATAGCAGATGTAACAAAATGGGCAACAAGCTTTACTGAAGCCATAATGAAAAAGATAGTCTATACACAGGAACACAGCAACTTCATTGAGCAGGCAGTACAGAATGTGTATGACAAGGTTTTTAGCCGTAATAATCTTATACAGCCTACAATTAAAGATGTCCGTAAGGAGTTAATGATACTTGAGGATAATAACGAAAATGCTCATGATAAAAAGATTATTCATGAAATGGTAAACTGCCTCTACAGTTATACAGATGGTGTATATGATATGTTTGCATATCCATCAGATGTAGATATAAGTACTTACAGACTTGTAGCATTTGGACTTAAGAATGTTGATGAAAATTACTGGCAGCCAGTAATGATATCAATTATGTTCTTCCTTTCAATCAGGATGAACTACAATCAGGAACTGCAGAAAGCTACACGACTTGTTGTGGATGAAACACAGGTTGTAACCAGGAATGCTTCATCAGCACAAATACTTCTTAATGCTGTAATCACATACAGAAAGTTTGGCGGTATTGTTACACTCGCCATGCAGAATCTTACACGAGCACTGGAAAATCCTGATTTAAGGGATATGTTTCAGAATTGTGGGTATAAGATGTTCTTCCAGCAGGTAGGAGAAGATGCGGAAAGGCTTTCAAAAATTCAGGATTTGACCCAGGCAGAATATGATGCCCTAAAAAGTGATAGACCTGGAAGGTCTGTAATGGTATGGGGCAAGAAGGTTATAATTCTTGACAGTCTTATGAGCAAGGATAATCCACTGTATGAAGTTTTCTCTACGAACTTCCATGAGAAAGCGGAAAAGGCTCGAAAGGAAAAAATGAAAGAGGCTGCTTATGGGGATTAATTTTGCTGATGAAAAAGTAAATGTAAAATCAATACCACAGTTTGGTTCGACAAGGAAGATTCTTAATCCGGTTGAAGAAGAAATAAAGAAAAGCGGTCTTAAGATTCCCAAGCCAGAATATGAAAGACTGTCTGTAGAAAATTACATGACAAAGGAAGAATACAAAGCGTTTTCTTCCCTTTCACCTTCACAGCAGAAGAGAGCATTTGAGGTGTTCAAACAGTCTCCTGAATATAAAAGATTTAAGAAGAAGCTGGATGCACAATCAGAATTGTTATCAAAAAATGTGACGGATTCCGTCACTTTTTTTGATGAGAAAAATAAAAAGAATGAACAGCCTTATACAGATAATCAAAATTATTCATACAGGATAAATGAGCAGGAGGCTTCTTATTCTGCAATGGAAAATACCAAAAAAGCCGGAGAGCAGACTGCAAAAAAAGCTGCTGAAAATGGAGCAAAGACAGCAGCACAGACAGGTGCGGCTGCCGGTTCTGGTGGAGCAAGTGAGATAGCCAAAGAAGCAACAGAGGCAGTGAAAAAATATGCAGATACATTAAAGGATGCATCATCACAGCCTGAATCAGACCCGACAGATTATCAGACGGAGCATTCGTCAGATATTGCAATATCTAAGTCGGGGATGGGAACGATACAAAAAATAACAGCAGTTATCATGGCATTTGCGGCTGCTTTGATATCACAGCTTGGAGTTATTCTTCTTCCTCTGCTTATCGTGTTAGCCGTTGTTATAGTTATTGTTTCTCTTCTTGTTGCACTTATATCATCAATTGCCGGAGCTGTTAAGGATGCATCATCTGCACAGGTCATTGCAGGATTATACAGACAGCTATTATCAGATAATACAATAAGTTATACGCAGGATGTAAAAGACGCTGCAGTCAATGAACAGATAGAAGATTATGTGAATTATCTTCTTGCGATAATGGAAGTTGAGTCACACGGAATTGGAACTGATGTAATGCAGTCATCAGAATCTGCAGGGCTTCCACCTAACAGCTTCAAGACACCACAAGAGTCGATTGCACAAGGCGCAAAATATTTTGCTTCATGTGTTATGAAGGCATCCGAAAAGGAATGCGATATAAATACCGCAATACAGGCTTACAATTATGGAACAGGATTCATTGATTATGTTGCAGAAAACGGCAAAGCTTACACGCTTGATTTGGCAATAGCATTTGCTGAAGAAAAATCCGGAGGAAAACAAGTTGCTTATAAAAATCAGATTGCTATTGATTACAATGGTGGCTGGCGTTATGCATATGGCAATATGTTTTATGCACAGCTCGTTAATCAGTACATATACAATTATGATAATGCAACGGTGCAGAAGATTATTGATGAAGCAATGAAATATTCAGGCTGGGATTACATATCAGGAGGAAGTTCACCTGATGATGGTGGCTTTGATTGTTCAGGTCTTGTTCAATATGTTTATGGTGAAGCAGGAATAAATCTGCCACGATTAGAGAAAGACCAGTACGAAGCCTGCGAAGAAATTGAAGCAGAAAATATCCAGCCGGGAGATTTGATTTTTTATAAAAATGAAACATCTAATGGCGAGATAGGGCATGTTGCAATCTACATTGGTAATGGGAAAGTTTTTGAAGCAGGTGACCCAATCGGAATATACAGCGCAACTGATGAATGGCATACATCTAATCAGCTTCACATTGGAAGAGTAAAAGGAATAGAAGATGCCGACAGCGCAAGTGATGATTAAAAGGTGAAAGGACAGGATGACATGCAGGATAAAATACTAGATAAAATTAATGTTGAATATGAGTTGTTCTTCATGCAGTGTATGAGCTGCACAAAGGAACTTTTATATTCAAGAAGTAAAGAGATTGAAATGAAAAAAACTATCACTTCATACTTAAGAGACGAGGTGAAGAACAATAAAAATATCAAGCTTGTCAGGATGAGTACATCAAACAATCTTCTTGATGAGTTCTACAGATATGCGAAAGACCATGAAGATATTTCTTTGAGAGAAGCATTGAAAAATTACATGAAAAATTATACAGAGTAATCTATATTCCATTAAAAAGTCGAAAGGTTTTTTAAAAGGATTCACTAAAAATATTTTTCAAAAATACCAAAAACCGGAACGGAAAATTTTAAATTACCGTTTCGGTTTTTAAAAATTTTCAGGAGAAAAATTACATGACAAAAAATAAAAGTGTAAAGAAAAAATGTGAATATGATTGTCATGTGTTGTGCCAGAGGGTCTTAGGGATACTCCCTAACAAGGTTGCAAGCCACTTTTTAAGGGGCGATTTTGTATGACAAAATGCGTATCTTGCAAAAAGAAGTACGAAAAACGGCGGGAAAATTGATGCAGACTGCAGCAAACGGTGGATATTGCATCACATCAGTGCAGCACTGGGATTGAGGGTGATGCAGACTGCAGCATATGGGTGATGCACTTTGCATCATGCATCACATCAAGATGCACTTTTGCATCACCTGGTACATTAATTAAGATGCACTTTGCATCACCTGAAAACAGAATCAAAATCAAATCAGGAAGGAGAAAAATTATGTCAGTTTCAATCAGAATATCAGACGATACAGCAGAAGAATTAAAGAGTGTTCAGCCTGATGGCATGAGCTTAAGTAAGATGTGTGATACACTTCTAAAACTTACGCTAAGGAAAATAAAAACGGATAAAGAAAATGATGATTCAACAGAATCCTTTATGGAAATGGTAAAGAAAATTTCTGACAATATTTCAACGGATAAATTTTCAGACCAGACAGAAAATGAGGAAGAAATTATTGAACAGGATGAGGATAACTTGTCTCAGGAAGCAAGGAAAAATCTCAGGGAAGAAATTGAAAATCTGAAAGAGGAAGTAAAAAAAATCAAGACGCAATTATCAGGTGGCAGCTTTGAAAGCATAACAGAAAATGAAAGAAATCTGTTAAAACTTTTCACGGCAAAGCCATCAAAGGAGTGTCCCAGTAACGCAGGATTTTTTGGAGAGTCGTATGTAGAAGCTCCGCCGGATGAGATAAGATACTACACATCTCATGTAACAAAAAGGATTCCGGCAAGCCTCCCGTCTAACAATGGTTGGAATAATTTCTGTTGGACTCTTGATATAGAAAAGAACCAGGGAGCATTGCTAAGAAACGCAGAAAACATCATTGCAAAATTTTCTGTGCCGGATAAAAAAATAATGATTTCGTCTGATGAGCTTGTGTTTGTCTGGTATGAGTTCGATGGAACATTTGATGAAATGATTGCTGAATGTGAGAAGCGTGTTGCAAAGAAATATGTAGGAAGGGAAACGCTTTGGATTATAAAAAGTCTTGCTCATATGACAACACCACAACGAGATGAATTAAGACTCCGACAGCAGATTGTTAATGATGAAATGAGAAAGAGAGGATTGAAAGAGTATGACACTGTCAGCATTATCTAAAAAAATTGAAAAGGTTGAAAATGAAATCAATAAGCATCAGGAAATTATTTCTGATAAGAAAAAGGAACTTGCTGAATTAAAAAAGCAGCAGCGTACATTACAGTTACAGGAGAAACAGAAGCGTGGAGAGAATTTTATTTCCACGCTGGAAGAAAAGCTTGGAACAGAAGTCACAGAAGAAATGCTCAATAAATTTCTTGCAATGGCAAATGAAAGTGCATCAGTTCCACATGAAAATAAATCTGAAACTGTTCATGAAAGTGTAACAGAAAATGTGACGGATTCCGTTACATACAATCACCAGACATATTAATATTTGCGTAATAAAAATGGAGTGGCAGTAATAGATGCCATTCCATTTTTTATTGCAGAAGGGGTTAGTGTATGGATAAAAAAGAAGGACGGCACAGTGTAAGAATTATTGTCCGCATGACGGAAAATGAATATGAAAAATTTGATGCTCTGTACAAAAAGGCACAGGAAAAATCAGAAGGATTAAGAAAGAGTGACTTCATGAGGTCGCAGCTTATTTATGAAAATAATGAGAGACAGTTGAAGGAAATAATGAATGAGCTTCGCAAACTCCGCACAGAATTTCATCAAGGACTCTTAAGGCTTACGGCATACAGTGATAAGGAATCCGCAGAACACATGAAAGAACTTCTTACCCAGGCAGATGAAAAAATTGATGACATTAAAATAAGACTGGAGGCAATAGATGGCGACAACAATTCTTAAGAATATAAAGGAAGCACCAAAAGGGAAAGCATCACAGCATCTTATTAATTCCATTAAGTACATAATGAATCCGGATAAAACAGAAGGTGGGTTATGGGTTGGAAGTAATTCAGGTGTGACTCCTGATGAAATATATGACTGCATGATGAATACTAAAAAAGAATATGGAAAAGAGAATGGTCGTCAGGGATATCACTATGTAATATCCTTTCCTCCGGGAGCATGTGATGAGGCAACCTGTTATAAGGTAGGCAAAGAATTTTGCGAGGCATACTTTGGTGACGGCTACGAATATGTCTTCGCTGTTCATAACGACCATGAACATATGCACTGCCATATTGTATTCAATTCTGTAGGAAGAATGGACGGAAGCAAGTACAGATATGTAAACGGAGACTGGGAAAAATACATACAGCCTGTTACGGATAGGATAACGGAAAAGTATGGTCTTGGCAGATTGGAATATGATAAATCTGCCAAGAGGGTCGGTAAGTCTTATGCAGAACATTCTGCAGGCAAAGCAGACAAGTTTACATGGAAAAAGATAATAAGACTTGATATAGATATGGCGGTATCCGTGTCAAACAATCTGCAGGAATATTTTGATGAAATGAAAAGAATGGGCTATGACATGCGCATAGGTCAGTCTGAAAAATATGGAGAGTATGTATCTTACCATCATCCGGCAATGAAGGAGGTTGATGGTAAGACTTCCAAGAAAGCCAGAAGGGATTATAACTTAGGAACTGGTTATACATTTGCAGATGTCAAGAGAAGAATCATGCAGCCAGATAAAGATATAATTCCTTCAGATATGGTTTATGTAAAGGACATGCTAACAACTATTACTGAACACAAGGACACAAGATTTCAGGTGTGCGCCGTAATGCGTTACGGACAGGCAAGCCAGTACCATTATTTTGACCTGCAGCTCAAAGAGCAGATAAGGGTAAGACAGGACCTGATTGGGATTGATAAGCTGCTTGAGGAATGTAATTACATTCTTGATAACGATATTCAGGATGTGAACCAGGCAAAGGAAAAATTGGCTGCAGTAAAGCAGGAGATAAAAGCTGTTAAGGAATTAAAAAGTGACAGGGCATATTCTGATAAAGATATTTTTGTAGACGATTTAAGAGTAAAAAATGAATATAAAGATAATCAAACTTATTTAAATGAAAAACAAAAACTTTTTCAAAATTTAACTTATCATATGATAGAAAAAGAACTAAATAATAACAATATTGATATTCGATATAAAGAAGTTCTTGATTTTTATCATCAATGTTTTAATACAGATGAAACAATTGCACATTTTGATGAAAAATATGATCAACAATTAGATCAATTAGGCGAAAAAAATGAAGTATTTGATGATGATGCCCTTGTTTATTATATTGTTAAAGTAATTGAACATTTTGAAGATATTCATCAAGTAGCTGATAAAAACTATATAGCGAATGATTTATTAGAACTTATTCAAAAAGATCATGATTATTTAGATTTGTTAAATAAAACAAAAAATATATACGGTGAAAAACCAGCATACAAAATAAAACAAGAAAAAAATCAAGATTTACAAAATACTTTTAATCCTTATGGAATAGATTTAGAACAATTCTTTACACGTGTATTTCAAGATCTTGCTTATGTTGAAGTTGATTCTAAGTTATTAAAAGAAATCTATGATCTAATTAAAGAATTACAAAAAGAATATGGACTTTCTTTAAGATATACGGAAATACGTATGGATTTATTAAGTACACTTATTAAAGATGATCCAGATTGTTTAGATCAAGAAATGAAAAATATTTGTAAAGAGTATCCGCAATTTAGATTTATGCTTTATTATAAAGTGATGACTACTTTACAACAAATAGGAAATAATGATTTGTTGAAAAAATATTATCAAGAAATTAATACTTGTATACCAATGAATGAGGAACAAAAGGACTTGTTAGAAGTTATTAAAGAAATTTTTGGATAAGGAGTATGAATATGAAAAAAGATTTATATTTAATGAGACATGGACAAACCTTATTTAATGTAAGAAGAAAAATACAAGGATGGTGTGATTCACCACTTACAGAACTTGGTAAGCAACAAGCTTTAAAGGCTAAAGAAAATTTGAAGGGTATTTCTTTCGATCATTATTATAGTAGTACTTCTGAAAGATGTTGTGATACGATTGAACTTATTATTGGTGATCAATATTATAAAAGATTAAAAGGTTTAAAAGAATGGAATTTTGGTGCTTTTGAAGGAAAAGATGAATGTTTAAATCCTAAACTACCTTATGGGGATTTCTTTAAACAATTCGGTGGTGAAGGTGAACTTGAACTTAGAGAACGTATGAATAAAACGTTAACTGAAATCATGGGTAAGAATGATCATCAAGTTGTTTTAGCAGTTTCTCACGGTGCAGCTTGCGCCCAATTCTATCGTGCATGGGAAGAACATGCAAAAGTAAAGAAAACGGAAAGATTTTATAATTGTTGTATTCAAAAATATGAATATGAAAATGGCATCTTTACTCTTGTTGAAATTTTTAATCGTAATATTACAGAATAGGAGAAGAATATGGATTCGACAAAACGTAAATCATTTACTGCAAATGTTGATTTGATTCATGGACCAATCTTTAAATCACTCATCATCTTTGCATTACCACTATTTATATCAAATATCTTCCAACAACTTTATAATACTGTTGATACCATGATTGTTGGAAACTTTTTAGGAGACGCTTCTTTAGCAGCCATTGGATCATGTACTTCCATTTATGACTTGCTTGTAGGTTTTGCTTTAGGGATTGGAAATGGTCTTGCTATTGTTACTGCAAGAAGTTTTGGCTCTAAAGATGAAAAATTATTGAAGAAATCAGTTGCTAGTTCTTTAGTCATTGGAATCGTTGTTTCAATTGGACTAACACTTATTGGTTTAATTTTCTTACAACCACTTCTTCATTTATTAAATACACCTACAAACATTATTGATGAAGCTTATAGTTATATTTTCTTTATTGTTTTATTTATTATTGTTATGTTTGCTTATAACTTATGTGCTGGATTAATGAGAGCCATTGGTAATAGTGTTATGCCTCTCGTTTTCTTAGTTGTTTCATCTGTTTTAAATATTATTTTAGATTTAGTTTTTATTACTCAATTAAATATGGGAGTTCAAGGAGCTGCAGTCGCAAAA
>ERZ791716.206-NODE-206-length-36787-cov-9.613879_pt1 | contig 36787 bp, 20 predicted proteins | sample MGYA00510049_ERZ791716 | MGnify/ENA primary metagenome ERZ791716 (study PRJEB30046, sample SAMN00715135) | human gut metagenome | study: EMG produced TPA metagenomics assembly of the A metagenome-wide association study of gut microbiota in type 2... | reverse complement strand
CCAACACCGCAGCGGACACGCTGACGCTCTGCCGCCTGTGCTTGCTCGCTTCCGGGGCGGCTGCGGTTGTGGGGGCGTGCAGTGGTAGCAGCCGCCCCTCCCTTCATTGTGCCTGCGCGCCGGGGGGCGGGGGGTCGCGCCCCCGTTCTCCCCCCTCTTCCGCCCCCCGCCGCGCGCTCTTGCTGCGGGTGCGGCGCCCCTTGCGCTCTGGTGGGTGCGCTCCGGTGGTATCATCAACATACCCAGTATCAGGAAAAGCCTGTGCCATATTCTACCCCCGGTAGCATTGATAATACCTCTGCTTGTGCATACGTGGACGCCCTCATTACGCTGCCACCTGGCAGCTCTGCCCGGGGCGCGGCGCGCCCCGGCTGACGACGACGACGACACCTAACCGCACTTAACTTGTATATCCACCACTATCATCATCCCTTATATGCTGGAAATCATTATCTTTACGGTATAACCTAACACACATTACGCTATGAATCAAAACACAACCGCCCACACACTCGAGCACCGAACATACGGACTCAAGGAACTCGCCGTCTTGTATTTCCCTAACATCGCTCCGGCATCCGCATCAACCCGACTAAAGAAATGGATTACCACCACACCCGCCCTGATGGAGCAGCTGGCCAAAACCAACTACCGACGCACAGCCCGCATACTCACGCCCCGGCAAGTACAGCTTATCGCCGCAGAATTTGGTGAACCTTGATACCTGGACTGCCATTCACTAACAACACAAAAACACCTTATAATATGCGCAAAATCACACTCCTTGTTATACACTGTACAGCTACTAGCATCACTAAGCCACTAACGCCCCAGGCCCTTGAAGCATCACACCGACAGCGTGGTTTCGCCTGCTGTGGATATCATTACTACATACAGCGCAACGGCCAGACAACACCCATGCGACCCGTTGAGAAAATCGGAGCACACGCCAAAGGTTATAACGCCAACAGCATAGGCATTGCTTACGAAGGTGGGCTGGATCCTGACGGCAAACCCACCGACACAAGGACGGGCGCACAGCGCGCCGCCCTGGTGTCACTGCTGACACAGCTACATGAACACTACCCTGATGCTCGTATCTGCGGCCACCGCGACCTATCACCTGACCTCAACGGAAACGGACGCATCGAACCTGCCGAGTACATTAAACAATGTCCCTGCTTCAATGCAGCCCAGGAATACGCCTACATAACCGCACACAAACCCGACAAACTGCAACCATCAACGGCCAACCTTGCCCAACTCGCCAGCACTGACTACGATAAACTACCTTTGCCAGCGAACCAAAACACAAGCCGTATGAATAAGATTCTCTCCGGAATTTGGAAAGCATGCAAATTCATTGCACGTTTCGTTCCATGGTTGATGTCATTACGTGACAACAGCTCACAACGCTAAGGCCGCCGCCTCAGCGTCGCCCCTGGCGTGCCTCTCAATACGATGAGGCACGCTTTTTTTGTGACGTTATCACACATAAAAACACACAAAAGCCTATCTATCCACCCACACAACTACACACCCTGAATATCACTCGCGCGTATACGTACCTTTATAACAGCAAAACACAAACACTAACCTCAAAACCTTTAATACATGAAAACAGTCAATTACTCTATCGTAGCAAGAAAGAAACCCGGTGACCTGGAAGGAACAGCCAAGTATTACGCAACTGCCCAGGCTAAAGGTAGCACATCATTGAACGAACTCGCTGAACGTATCAGCAAATCTACCACTGTAACCCGAGCAGACTGCCTTGCAGTTCTCGCAGCTCTCGAGGACGAAATGGGTACAAGCCTGCAATCTGGTGAAATCGTCAAACTGGGAGATATCGGAACATTTCGCGTTTCTATTGGTTCTACCGGAGCCGAAACAGTCGAAGCCTTCAATCAGTCAATGATTAAGAAACCGAAGATTGTCTTCCGTCCGTCAACTAAGTTACAGAACCTGATGGGAACTCTGACATACGTCCGAGTAGATCCAAGACCAAAGGATGAAGAGTAAAAAACAAAAGCCTCCGGAACAATCCTAAACGATTGATATTCGGGCCCTGAAATATGCGTACACCCTAAAAAAGTGTACGCATATTTTTTTTTATCATAACCAGGAACCCAATAATTTCCGCCCACGTTTTTCAGCCAGACAATTTTCTCGAAGGAACCGCATGTTTTAACACATAATAACACTTAATCAGATATACAAAACAAGTAAGCTGCGTTAAAGAGGATAAATAGCTGTCAAACCAGCCCAATTAACAAGACTGAATTATAAAAATAAAACTGTATTCAAAATGGAAAAACAACAAGAAACCAGCACAAATATACGCCTCTGCATGCGGGAAACAATCATGTGCGACCACCTTTTTCTTGGGAGTAACGCCTTTACCCGGTTTGAACATGGAATACGCCTGGCACTGCTAAATCAGGCAGTTAAGCATGCAAAACAATATTTCATAAATGACTACACTAACAAAACAGAGGAAGAAAAGCTACTACTTATGACAGCGAAAATACCAACATTGAGTAGTACTTTGGCCGTTATTGCTGTAAACAATAATAAGTACCTGGCACGCATTAGTATTTCCAATGTCAAACACGATTATTATAGCATTGCTTTAATAGAAGTTATCACAGATTCGGTTATTTTCAACTAAAGATTTATTCCGAAAATATCCGTTTTTGTCTTGATTAATCAAATTAAATCCCTACCTTTGGAGCGAAACAACCAACCACCAATTTGAGGAAAAATAGGAGAAAACGCCGTAAAAGGTGACAAATTCGGTGACACAACGTTTGAGCCTGTACTCTAAAATGTTGAATATATGTGTGAAAAAAGAACAATGTTCTAATCCTATCAGGCGCACGAAAAATGGATTTAATAGATTTCTCTAAGCAGAATTTATTAAATCCATTTTTTTTGTGCATTGGGGAATTGATTCTGCAAGATTGAATTAAATTCTTTCTATTCAGACCAGCAAAATTTATATTTAGCCAGCGAATTACTCAGGTTTTATGTGGAGTTATCAAATACGGTTGACGTTGTGGTTTACGCGAAGAGTTAATCATAGTGTCAAATAGTTCTAATTTGTTTTACTAAGCGACACTTTCTAAAAACAAAAAAGCATCGACAATCATCAGATTATCAATGCTTTTTACCAGTCGGGGTGACTGGATTCGAACCAGCGACCACACGCCCCCCAGACGCGTACTCTAACCGGGCTGAGCTACACCCCGAATTGCGGATGCAAAGGTAAGGCTTTATTTTAAATTAGCAAATTATTTCATATGCTTTTTTCTGCTTTTTTAGAATAAGCTGTCGCTGTAATATCTTTAATAATGCCTTTTAGCCCATTGTTTCGCAATAGAAGTCGAACATATCATATACCTCATCTTGAGTGGCACTTTGGTTGATATGGATATCACCTATTTCACCGAGTAGGGTGAAGTTGACATTGCCCAGTGAGGAATTTTTCTTATCATGTTTCATAAATTCGTACAGACGGTCATAATCCTTACAGCTGAATGCCAGTTTCCCGTAATGTTCCTTGATGAACTGTATGGTAGGGTGTAACTTGTCTTTTGGGAAACCTACCTTGAGATGTGAATAATATAGTTCGCACACCATTCCCCATGCTACGGCATATCCATGCAATACAGGATGTCCTGTTTCCAGAGCAAAACTTTCGAATGCATGACCTACGGTATGTCCGAAGTTTAAGGCCTTGCGGATATTTTTCTCAAAAGGATCCTGTTCTACCACTTTTTCTTTTACCTCGATGGAAGTAGCGACAAGTTGTTGCAGATGCTTGTAGTCTACGTGCTCCATATCGAATTTGATAAGCTCGCTCCAGTGCTCCGTGTTGCTGATAAGTCCGTGCTTCAGCATTTCCGCATATCCCGACAAGATATTGGGATAATCGAGTGATTTAAGAAATTCACAGTCTATCAGAACATAATTGGCTGGTGCGAACACTCCAATCTCATTTTTCAGCCCATTGAAGTTGATGCCTGTCTTTCCTCCTACAGAAGCATCTACCATGGCCAGTAATGTAGTAGGAATGTTAACCATGTCGATACCTCGTTTGAAAGTAGCAGCAGCAAAACCACCCAGGTCGGTTATCATACCTCCGCCCAGGTTGATCATCAGTGAGTGGCGTGTACCTCCCTTGTTGCTAAGCTGGCTCCATACGTAGGCAAGAGTTTCCAGATTCTTATGAATATCTTCCACTCCGATGCAAATATGTTCTGCCTGTGCAAGAAACGGATATTTTTCGATAATCGGAAGGCAATACGTGCGCGTATGCTCGTCGGTCAGAATAAATAATTTATCGTATGTTTTGCTGGTGACTGCCTTTTGCAGGTTTTCTTCCAGGTTATGGCAGATTACAACTTCTTGTTTACTCATAAATCTATTGTTTTTCCTGCAAAAATAGAAAAAAAGTAAAAAGTACATGTGTGTACGTTGACAATTAATTATTTTTGTGCTGAATTTACCAATAAATTGATTTATGAAAGGAATATTACCGGTTGCCTGTAGAATAGCAGGATACGCATTACTTATTTTATCTGTTTTTGTGCCTTTGTTAATGTATATGTTTGGTCAGGTACACGACGGGAATCTGATTTATGTAAAATTGGGGATTAAGTTGGTTGTCTGGCTGTCGCTGTTCATGATTTTTCTCTCTAAAGTAAAGGATGAGGCCGAAGAAACGGCATGTCTGCGCAGTAAAGCCATGAAATATGCCTTATATATCTGGGGAGTGTATTACATCGTGATGCTGATAAAGGGAGCTGTAAACCAGGATTTGCAGGTGGCCGACAATTCTGTCGGAATAGTTTATCTGATTATCTGTGTGATTTGTTGGGAGTTTTTGTATCAGAAGCATCGTATAGAAAAAACGTTCAGAAAAAAATAAGTTTTAAAAAAGGTTGCAATATTAAACCTTTAAAATGTTTTGATGTCAAACCAGCGTTAAAACATTTGATTAGATCGGAATAATGAAAAACTGGGTTATGGGGCTGCTACTGTTATCCTGTGGGATATACGCTTTTGGACAAAGCAGAGGTAGCAAAGGTTTAGTTTCGGGTACAGTTGTCGATGGAGATGATAACTCCCCGGTGATGCAGGCTACGGTACAGATTCTTGCGTTGAAAGATAGTTCGATGGTAGCTGGTAATGTGACTGATTTGGATGGACGCTTTTCTTTGTCAGCTCGTCCGGGTAAATATCTGTTGAAGGTTTCCTTTGTCGGATATTCGCCGTCTTTTCAGCCTATTACATTAACGAGTTCTAAACCACGTCTTAATCTGGGAACAATCTCCCTGCACTCGGATGCAATTATGCTTGAAGGAGCTGTCATTGTAGCTCAGGCACCAGAGGTTACTGCTGCTGAAGATACATTGGTATACAATAGCTCTGCATATCGTGTTCCGGAGGGTTCTGCACTGGAAGAACTAGTTAAGAAATTGCCGGGAGCAGAAATTGACGATGACGGTAAGATTACGATCAACGGAAAGGAAATAAAGAAAATTATGATCGACGGCAAGGAGTTTTTTGCCGATGATCCTAATATCGCTATGAAGAACCTGCCGGTTAATATCATCGATAAGATACGTGCTTATGAAAAACAGTCGGATATGGCACGAATGACTGGTGTGGACGATGGAGAAGAGGAAACCGTGCTCGACTTGAGTGTGAAGGCCGGAATGAATCAGGGATGGATTGGTAATACCGATCTGGCTGCCGGTACGAAAGACCGTTATAGCGGAAAGGTGATGATCAATCATTTCCGCAACAAGAACCAGCTGACTGCCATCGGTTCGGTCAATAACGTAAATGACAATGCTTTTCCCGGTGGAGGTGGAGGATTCCGTAAGGGAGGAAACGGTCTGACTGCTGTGAAAATGGCTGGTCTGAACTTTGCTACTGAAACAGAAAAGTTGAAGACTGAAGGAAGTGTCAACTTTAATTATAAGGACGCTGATATCGTCAGTAAACAGGCATCCGAAACTTTTGTATCATCGGAAAGCAGTTCTTTTAAAAACGCGTTAGACCATTCTCGCAATAAAACTACCAAGCTGGTGGCAGATGCCTTTATCGAGTGGAAACCGGATACTATGACTACTTTTGTATTCCGTCCTCGTTTCAGCTATGGTAAGACCGACAATACTAACGGACAGAACTCTTATACATTCAGTCAGGATCCTGGATATACAACTGATGAACTTTTCGGTACGTACGACTTGACTTCGCTGGTTTCCGAAGAAGATATTATCAATACGGTGCTGAAGAATACACTGAAAAAAGGTGATGACCTGACTGTAGGAGGTTCGGTGCTCGTGAACCGGAGATTAGGCAAGCTTGGCCGGAATATTACATTCCGTGGAAAATATAATTACACCAATAGCAGCAGTGAACAGTTTTCTACATCGGAAACAGAGTATTTCCAGAAAACTCCGGAAGAACGTATGGAAATATTGAACCGCTATATTACAACTCCTACAAAGAGCTACGATTATAGTGCGCGTCTGACGTACAGTGAGCCGATTTTTACCGGGGGATTTTTGCAGTTCAGCTACAATTTCCAGTATAAACACTCTACCACAGATAATTCTACATTCGATATGGGTGACAACTGGACGATTGGTGACGGAGTGAATGAAAGTAATCCGGGAGTGCTCAACAACGACTTGAGCAAGAGTGCAGCCTATAATTATTATAATCACCAGATGGATGTTACTTTCCGCTGGATACGTGAGAAGATGCGCTTGAATGCGGGAGTCAGCTTCCAGCCTCAGAAGTCGGATCTTTCTTATAAGAAAGGTGATCTGGATACAACGACTGTCAGAAATGTATTTAATTTTACTCCGACATTCGATTTCCGATATAATTTCTCAAAAACCAGTCAGTTGCGCTTGCGTTATCGCGGACAGGCTTCTCAGCCGAACATGGTAGATTTGCTGCCTATCTCCGATAATACAGACCCGCTTAATATTCAGAATGGTAATCCGGGACTGAAGCCGACATTTACAAATGAATTGCGTGCCGAATATAATTTCTTTAATACGGAAAAACAACGGGGAATGTTTTCATTTTTCCGTTACCAGAACATCATGAACAATATAAGCGACCGCAAAGTCTACGATCCGGAAACCGGTGGATATGTTACTACTCCTGAAAATATTAACGGAAACTGGAACCTGACCGGAATGGTGGGAACTAACATTGCCTTGAGAAACAAGAAATATACCATCAATACGTTTACCAGAGCAAATTACCAGAATATGGTGAGCTATATAAGCGAGAAGGATCTTGTTTCTGATACAGACAAGAATATTACCAAACGCTTGTCGCTGGGTGAACGCTTAAGAGGTACGTACCGTAATGACTGGTGGGAGTTCTCTCTGAATGGCTCACTCGATTATACCCATTCGAGAAACAGTTATCAGGAAAGCAACAATCTGGATACTTACCAGTTTGCTTATGGAGCCAGCACCAATGTGCGTTTGCCGTGGAATATGTCCATTTCTACAGATTTGTCGCAGAACTCCCGCAGAGGATATGCCGAGTCGAGTATGAATACCGATGAACTGATCTGGAACGCTCAGATTTCTCAGGACTTTTTAAAGGGAAATGCTGCTACCGTAAGTATTCAGTTCTATGATATATTGAGAAACCAGAGCAATATCAGTCGTGTGATTACGGCTGCTATGCGTCAGGATACTGAGTATAATGCTATTTATAGCTATTGCATGGTACACTTCATCTATCGTCTGAACCTGTTCGGCGGTAAGGGAGCTGGTAAGGGAGGTCCCGGCTTTGCGCCTCCCGGACCTGGCGGACGTCATGGAGGATTTGGTGGTCCTCCCCATCGCCGGTTTTAAATAATATTCGAAAACGGAGATTCGCATAATGGCGGATACTCCGTTTTTTGTTCGTATCGGTTGGGTTGCTAGTGAATCTCTGTAAGGGAAATATTTTAAACAATTTTAGACTCCCTCCGATTTTCATGTTTGCGGAATCATTTAATTTTTCCTATTTTTGTCCGAATAGCAGAAATTTAGTATGAGAAAATTTTTTTATATCCTTTTGCTTTTGTTCGTCAGTGCTTTAGCTCAGGCACAAATGAACTGTACGTTTACTCATTATTCTCAGGAGAATGGTCTGTCTGAGAATTCGGTAATGGATATGGTACAGGATCACGACGGTATGATATGGTTTGCAACGTGGGATGGAATCAATCGCTTCAATGGCTACGACTTTAAGGTTTATAAGGCTCGTAAGGAAAACGATATGCGATGGAGTTCCAATCGTGTAGACCATTTGCAGGTCGACAAGTATGGAGATGTATGGTGCATTACTTACGATGGGAAGGCATTCCGTTTCGATAAGCGGATGGAAGCGTTTACCGAAGTTACGGCAAATGGGGCTGAAAAAGACTTGGTTATAACTTCTATTTTGCCGTTGGATAATGGGACCGTATGGCTGCTTACTGATAAAAACGGAGGTATCAGAGTGGTGCCTGACAGGAAAACCGGAACACTTGCTTCGAAAGTTTATTTGTCTACTGCTTCAAAAGAAAAAGGTACTGCTATCAAGACTGTTTTTTTAGACAAGAAAAACAGAGAGTGGCTGCTTACAAAAGATGGATTGCTTTGCATCGAAGGTAATAATGGAAAGCAGACTCCTTTTTTTGTAAATACGCATCCTGAATCCGGACGGCCTAACCAGTCTTTTTTTTCGGCTGCATTCGTTAACGGACACGTGTATTTTACCTCTAATATAAGGAGGGTATGGAAATACTCGCTGAAGGATGAAACATTCGAATTGAAAGACCTGGGCTTGCAGGACGATGTGATAAGCATACGGGAATTGTCTGGAGGAAAGGTCATTATGGCTCCCCGCCGGTCGGGCTTCGTTGTGGGAGATACAGCGCTCGAATCACTGAAGTATTACGGTCTGAAAAATGAATTTGATTTTTCTCAGCATCCGATACGGTCAATATATGTCGACAGTCATAATGAGGTCTGGTTCGAAGTAAACAAGATTGGTACGGTCTGTCATTTTAATCCGTCGACGGAGGTGTTCAAGGTGGAACAGGTTCCGGTTGAAAAAGAACCGGGTGATGCTCCAAAGTTTGCTGTCTGCGAGGATAAGCAAGGCAATCTGTGGGTACATCCGGTAGGAGGAGGACTGTCTTGGTTCGACAGAGAAAATAATGAGCTGAAGCCTTTCTATAATGAAGTGGGAACAGATGCATGGCGCTTCTCAAACAAACTTCATGCTATGATGCTCGACCATCAGGGCAATTTATGGCTGGGCACTCACTCCAAAGGACTGGATAAGGTTACATTCTTCAAAAACGAATTCCAGTTGATTAAGCCGCAGAACTGTAAGTACGATACCAATGCCAATCAGGTACGTTCGCTTTGTCAGGATTCCCGTAAGCAGTTGTGGATAGGTACACGTAATAGTAAAGTTTCTGTGTATTCTCTTGACTTCCAGTTGCAGGGTTATCTTACAGTCGACGGACGCATATCACTTACTGGTGCTCCTTTCAGAGGATCTGCCTATAAGATAATAGAGGATTCGAAAAAAAATATCTGGATTGCTACGAAAGGAAACGGAATCGTTCAGCTGATACCGCAGGGAAGCGGATATAAGATGCTTCATTATACTTACGATGCCAACGATATCTATAGCCTGAGTCATAACAATGTGTACGACTTGTGTGAAGACAGCTACGGTCGTATCTGGGTTGTTACTTTCGGTGGAGGTATCGATTACATCGAAAAGGAGAGCGATGGAAGTGTCCGTTTTATAAACTCGCGCAATAATCTGAAATCGTATCCAATGGAACGTTGCTATAAGGCACGTCGTATGTTGCTCGACAAAAAAGGTATGCTGTGGGTAGCTACTTCCAATGGACTGCTGGCTTTCAGTGAAAAGTTCGAACGTCCCGATACGATTGATTTTCATTTGTTCGTGTGCATGCCTAATAAGCGTGAAGTGTTGAGCTGCAACGATATATACGATATCTTGCTTACACACGACGGGCGTCTGTTCTTTGCTACTTTCGGTGGAGGACTGAACGAGCTTAAGAGCCTTGATAAAAAAGGTAACGCTCTGTTTACTTCGTATGCGGTAAAAGACGGACTTCCTACCGATGTGCTTTCTTCACTTGCCGAAGATACGAAAGGAGATATATGGATTGGTTCGGAAAGCGGTCTGAGCAAGATGGATATTGTCAACCATCATTTTGATAATTATCTGAAGCAGGAGATAGGAGAGGAGCTTTCGTTTGAAGAAAGTACGGCAATACGTACCGAAGACGGGCGCTTGCTGTTCGGAACAAACAGAGGACTTTTGTGCTTTACTCCCGAACTGATACGGAAAAACTCTTATGTGCCTGGCATTGTATTGTCGGGCTTGAAGATAGCCAATAAAGATGTTGTTCCCAGACCGGAATCCGTATTGCCTGAGTCTTTGAACAGTTTGTCGCATTTGTATTTGTCGCATAAGGAAAACACCGTAACGCTTTCTTTTGCTGCTCTGGATATGAGTTTCCCGGAGAATGTAAAGTATGCCTATATGCTCGACGGGTTCGATAAGGAGTGGAATTATGTGGGTAAACAGCGTACGGCTACTTATACAAACCTGCCGAAAGGTAATTATGTCTTTCGTGTGAAGTCGACCAACGGAGCCGGTATCTGGGTGGAGAACGAACGTGCCTTGCGGATAACCGTCAAGCCTTCGTTTTGGGAGACTCCTTATGCCTATGTGATTTACACATTAGGCTTTATGCTGATTCTGCTGGTTGGAGCCTATACACTTTTCGTTATTTACCGGTTGAAACATGAGGTGTCTGTCGAACAGCAGGTAACGGACATGAAGCTCCGCTTCTTTACCAATATCTCTCATGAACTCCGTACACCGCTTACCTTGATAGAGGGGCCGCTGGAATATATCTTGAAACGTTCGGATTTAAGTAAGGACGTACGCGAACAGTTGCAGGTGGTAGAACGTAATACACATCGGATGCTGAGACTTGTCAATCAGATTCTGGATTTCCGTAAGATACAGAATCACAAGATGAAACTGTGCATCGAACAGATTGATATCGTCGCGTTTGTACATAAGATTATGGAGAATTTTGAATCCATAGCCGAATCGAACAAGATTGATTTTATTTTCGAAACCGAACAGCCTAAGCTCAAGTTGTGGGTAGACGCTGACAAGGTAGAGAAAATAGTCTTCAATTTGCTGTCGAATGCATTCAAGTATACGCAGCCCGGAAAAACCATTACCGTATTTATCCATGAAAATGAAGATACGGTTACCGTAGGAGTGCAGGATCAGGGTATAGGTATTTCTGAAAATAAGAAGGCTTCACTGTTTGTACGTTTTGAAACCCTGCTCGATAAGAACCTGTTCAATCCGAACAGTTCTGGCATCGGACTTTCGCTTGTGAAAGAACTAGTGGAAATGCACCATGCCAGCATACATGTAGACAGTAAGGAAGGAGAAGGCAGTTGCTTTAGCGTAGACTTCCTGAAGGGAAAAGACCATTACGGTGAGAATGCCGAATTTGTCTTGTCGGATAACGTGGAAATAATCGGTGAAGCATCCAAGCATTCCTTACCTGTGGATGTCGGAACTCCTGCCGTTGCTACACCGGAGGATAAGCCGGAAGCTGTTCCAGCTGCTGATGAGGCTGACAAGGCATCGGTTTCTGAAACAAAGACAATGCTGCTCATAGAAGACAATCTGGAGTTGCGCTTCTTCTTGCGGAGCATTTTCAGCCAGCGTTTCCGTATTATAGAAGCTGCCAACGGAGTGGAAGGACTGGAGAAAGCCATTAAGTATGTGCCCGATATCATTATCAGCGATATTATGATGCCCGAGAAGGACGGAATAACTCTGGTGAAGGAACTGAGGGAGGAACTGACTACCAGCCATATTCCAATCGTATTGCTTACTGCAAAGACCGATATGGACACCAAATTGCAGAGTCTGGAACTGGGGGCCGACAGTTATATCACCAAACCGTTCAGTGCCACTTACCTCGAAGCACGTGTTGATAATCTGCTGGCACGCCGTCAGAAGTTGCGTCAGTTCTATTGCGACCACCTGATGGATATCAATCCTCCGAAAGTGGAAAATGAGGAAGAAGAGGTAGATGTCATGTCGCAGCAGGACCGTCGTTTCCTGGAGCAACTGACAAACTTTATGGAACGGAATATCGACAATGGAGAACTTGTTGTAGACGATCTGGTGCATGAAATGGCTGTGAGCCGTTCAGTCTTCTTCAAGAAGCTGAAATCATTGACCGGACTTGCTCCAATAGAATTTATCAAGGAAATGCGTGTGAAGCGTGCTGCCCAGCTTATCGAGACTGGAGAGTTTAACATGACACAGATTTCGTATATGGTGGGAATCAACGATCCGCGTTACTTCAGCAAGTGCTTCAAGCAACGCTTTGGCATGACTCCTACCGAATACCGTGAAAAGCAGAAAAACAAATAATTGAGATTCCTGAATTTCAGGTATCTGATAGTTGTACGAATAACAGAATAAAATAAGCTGAAGTTTTCCGGAAAATAGCACGTTATTTCTGGAAAACTTCAGCTTGTTTTGTAATCTATGTAAAGAATGATTCTCTTTTTCCTACTTGCATCAGAACGGATAACCGATTGCGAAGTGGATACCCATTCCGTCCTTGAAGTTCGGTATGTTGTAGTATTTGGAGATTCCTGTTTCGTAAGGTACGTGCAGGGCTACTCCCCAGTCGAGGCGAAGTACAAGGAAAGACAAGTCGTATCGGATACCCAGACCCGTTCCCAATGCAATATTGTCGAAGAACTTGTTGAACGTAAACTGCGCATCAGGACGTGCTTCGTCTTTCCGCATCAGCCATACGTTTCCGGCATCGAGAAATAATGCTCCGTTCAGATTACCTCCGAAAAGGTTGGAGAAAATGCGGAAGCGATATTCCAGATTGGCTTCCAGCTTGATATCTCCCGTTTCGTCTACGTACGAATAGGCTGCGTTTTCGGCCGGATGAAAGCGTCCGGGACCGATAGAACGTACCGTGAAAGCACGTATGCTGTTGGCTCCTCCTACGTAGAACTGTTCGTTATAGGGAGCAATGGTCTTGTTACCGTATGCCCAGATTACTCCGGCCATCAGTCGTCCGGCAATCTGCTGCTTGTCGTTGATGTAGTAAAGCGGTCGTATCTCGCTCGAGAACTTCAGGAACTGTGCAAATGGAGTTCCGAGGAATTTCTTTTCTCTTTCTTTCAGGCTCTTGCCGAAGGCTGCATAAATAAGTGAGGTGACATTACCTGCCGAGCTGAAAGAGTTTTCCCACCATATTCGCATCCGGCGGTGACGCCATGAATCATCGTAGGTAAAGGTATAGGTGACCGAAGGGATGAACTGGTCGTCCAGACTGTGAAACAGCATGGGGTTGGCCTGTGCAATCGAGTCGAATGTAGCCGTACGGTGCTGCAAATGATTGAACGCCAGATGGAGCGGTGTTACGGTATGTTTCATGCTTCTGGACGGACGGAAACTGTACGAAACGGTTCCTCCGAAAGACAGCATCTTGAAGTATCGGGCACGGTTTACCTGTTCGGCATAAATCTTGAAGTTTGTTTGCGACGGGAAGCGGAACGGGTCAATGCGGTCGCGTACCCACGGAAGTACAAGGCGAGGGAACTCCAGTGACAGGGCTGCTCCCAGTTCGTAGGAGTTCATGACAGACTTGTCGCCGTCGACGGTTGAGCTGGTCTGCCATTCGTATGAACCTTTCAGCTCCAGATTGAGTGAGGCTCCCATGCGGCGGAAGTTTTTGCGCGACAGGTTGAATATGGCTCCGGGACCGGTCTGCTTGGTACTCTTGGTAGTGACGTTAAGCTCCAGCTCACTGTTGTAGGGCAAGTCGAACATGGCATTCACGCGTACGTCGAGTGTATCTTTTTCTGCTCCTGTACGGGGAGTATATTGAAACTCGCTGAACTTGAACACACCCAGTCGTGCCAGAGCTTCTTGGGTATAGTTCTGTCTGGTCTGCGAATAGACTTCTCCCTTACGGTACAGAAAACGCTTGCGCAGTACGCCGTAGCGGATGCCCGGCTTCTTTCCGGAGTAATAGATGGTAAAGTTGCGCAGCTTCAGTGAGTCGTCAGGCTGTTCACCGTTATATCCCGTCAGGTACACAGAAGTATGTCCGATATGATACGTGCGGAGAGCTTCTTCGGGAATACTTTGCCGGGGTACAATCTTTAACTTGACGTACCCTTTGCGCATGATTGTATCGGCAAGGAAAGTGATGAATTCATTTCTTGCGTAGTAGTATCCGTTGTCGCGGAAGAGGTCTATCAGACGCTGCCGTTCCTGATTCAGGACCGTCACGTCGAAATTATCTCCGCTGTGTATCAGCCGTTCGTCGAAATGTGCATGAATCAGACTGTCAGTTTGTGGTCTGAATCCTTCGTATGTCACGGTATCTATGTAGTACGGATTTCCCATATCGATGTCGTAACTCAGTTTTACAGCCCGCGGGTTACGGGTACTGTCTACCCGATAAGTTACTTTTCCGTCGAAATACCCGTAGTCGTGCAGCAAATTGGACGCTACTTTTATTCGGGTTTCAGGATTTACGGTAGAAACATATACCGGTTTGGCAGCCAGTTTTTTGAATATCCACTTTCCGAAGCCTTTTTCATACCTTTCAAAGCGATTGTATATCCACAGTCCGAAAGGTATCGGAAAACGGATATTGGGCTTTACCACGATGGCGTTGTTTGGAGCAATGCTGATAGCTCCTTCCGCTTCGGCAAGTGCCTTTTGTCCTGCCTTGCTCTTGTCTTCGTTGTTGATGGTTACTTTCTTCAATCCCAGATACAAGGTTTCCCCTTCCGGCAAGTGCTTTGTCGTAGAGCATGATACAGCCATCATGGCTGCAAGCAGAAGCGTCAGGATATGATATGTTTTATATTTCTTCATGGATATGTAATTATGCTTCAATCAGTTTTCTGTTGTTTGTTCGGGCTGTTTCTTTTTGCGGGAGCGGAAGATGAACAGTTCGCTTAGTTTGCTCACTTTCTTTCTCAGTACGATACCGGCTCCTGTTTCTATCACTTCACCGTCGAGTATGCTTTCGTAATTCTTGTCGTGGAAAATCTTGATGTAGCGTGTACCGCTGTTGTCCAGACGGTATTCCAGCGAAATGTTATCGATAAACGACTCGTCTTGCTGCTGTACATCGTTTCCGGTAGATATTTTTCCTCCGATGATAACCTGGAAGCGGTTGTTCCAGAATCGTTTGGCAAACTGGAAGTTATAATCCGTACGGGTATTTCCGGTTTCGCCCTCATCGGTCGTTTCCATACCGAAGTTTATATCTATTGTTTTCAGTGCATTTCCTGCTATCTTGTTTATCTCACTTTGCAGGAACGAGTTCAGCATACTGTTGGTGTCGAATCCTTTGCCTCCGGTATTGCTTTCTGACATATATATACCTGTAACCAGCATGGTGACAGCCAGCTTGTTTTTCTCTTCGGCCGATTTGGCAGCGAGTTCGTTCTGCATGGCGCCGTCGTCGGGAGCTTCGAGTGTGAAGGTAAAGCCCAGATCTTCCAGACGGTTTGTCAGATTCACTCCCACGTTGAAGTTCACCATACGCGTACTTTCTCCATCGGAAGAAACCGACGCACGCACCCGTTCCGAAGCCTTTATGTTCAGATTCGGGTTCATAACGTTTCCGGTCCATTCGATGTAGCTTCCATCCTGAATGTAGAAAGTCTTCAGCGGGATGATAGGCATTTCGTATTTCATTTCTCCGCTCATCAGCGAATAACGGCCGTTGAGCAGCATGTTGCCGTCGGGCTGATACTGGAACGACAAGTCGCCTCCACCTTCCAGCAGCATGTAGTTGCTTCCGCTTTCATTTAAGTTGACGCGTGCCTGCACAGCCTCGTCGATGTGAAGTGTCATCAAAATGTCCATACCTCCCAGCGACATGGCAGGAATATGAGGCTTGGCTATGTGAGTCGTATCGCTGAAGTCCACAAACGTGACAGTTTCATTCAGACGGTCTTCTACGGTCAGCGGAGAGTCTTTCAGTACATAAGTGAAATCACTGCTTCCTAAAATATTCATGTTGCCTCTCATGGTAAGGGCATCCGGCCGTCCTTTCAGCATGGCATTTACATCGACATAAATCTTACCGTGTACCAGCGACTCTTTGGTCTGTTTGGCATTGATCAGCTCAAAGTTATGCGCTTCCATTTTCAGGTTTATATCCATGGCAGCCATGTCGGTCATGTCTACGTAACCGTCTATGCTGAACGGTGTCTTTCCCTTGGTAAAGATGTTGAAGCGTTCGAATTTCAGTCGGCTGTTCTCAATCTTCAGCGGTCGGTTGTCGAGTTGCAGGTTCAGTGAAGCCTGTGGAATATTGATTATTACACTGTCAAGTCCCAGTTCTCCGTTTAAGACAGGCTGTGACGTGGAACCTTCAATGGAAATCGAACCGTCCAGGTCACCTTTCAGCCTGGCCATATCATCGGGAATGAATGCGTTGGCTACCTTCAGCGGCAGATGATGCAGGTTCACATCTGCCGTCAGATTATCTTTATCATTTTTCCCCGTGGCAGAAAGGTACGTTCCGTTCAGGCTCATTATTTCCTCGTCGTTCAGCATCAGGAAGCCGTCTATGCTGTGTTCTCCTGTTTCTTTAGGCAGATATACGGCACTCATTTCCCAGTTGCCCAGCTGTTGTTTGTTGTAGGCAAGGTTGTTGATTCCTATGTCGGTTGCAACTTGCATGCTCGACTCGCTTTGTATATAGTGTGCCTCGGCGTTGATAAAGCCGGCTATGTCGGGCATATATGGGATGATGCGCCGGAACTCAGCGATGTCTATCTGGTTGAGAGCTACGGTAAGATCCTGCTGTACGAGAGAGTCCGGAGTAGAATATAAGGATAATCCGGAATGATTCTCATCGTATATCTTGACGTCGGCATGGATACGTCCCTCGTCACTCAGATAGATATAGTTGTCGGGGTTCACCTTAAACGGACGATATACCAGAGTAGGATTGTCCGGAGTGATGTGCATGCTGATGCCGTTGGGGCGTAGCTGTGCCTTCAGACCGAGATCAACTCCAGTTTCTCTTTTACCGTTCAGGTAACCTATTGCCAGTTGTGCATCGGTAGATCCGATATATCCGTTCAGTGAAATGTCGAAGGCTTCCTGACGTTTGTTGGCAAGAGCCTTTACACCACTGTAGAATTTCACCTGCACAGAGTCTTGCAGCGTCTTGAAGTAAATCGTATCCAGTTGAAGACTGTCGGTCCGCAAGCCGTACAAGTCGATGGAACCGTTTAATCCGTCTTCCGGCGAAGTGCTGAAGCTGGCCCGCAGACGATTGTAGTTTACATGCTGTGAAGCCAGGAAGTTGGCCACCGGATTGTCTGATCCGGAGAATACTTTCAACTGTGCCGAAGGCAGCATTTCTCTGATCAGGCGCTGATTTATGTGTTTTTTCTTCCACTGCTCTCCAAACTCCTTGGCTACCAGATCGCTCTTGCTCATAAACTTGTCGAGGCTGTTGGCCGATTTGAACAGGAAAGTCAAATCGCCTGCATTGACATATCCTCTTACCGAATCGGTAGCCATATCGAAACCGGCATGCAGGTCTTTGGTCCTGAAGTTTCTTTCGGCTGTTACGAGCTGTATACCGCTGACGGTAGCACGTGCTTTGTGGCGTTGCTTCATATCCGTCTGTGCATGCACCTCGATGTTCATCGACGAACTGAAAGGCGTACTCATAAGTGACAACGCCTGCCAGTCTAACAGCCGCACATGGGTGTTCAGGTCGGCCTTTATCATATTCGGCTGAAGCAATGCCTGCAAATTGGCCGATACGTCTATTGCCCGGTTGTTGACATTCAGCATCATTGAAGCCTGAGAGTGTTTCAGGCCGGCATCGAGTGTGACTCCGGAGAATAGAAGCGAGCCATACCGGAAGTGTGAAACCTCACCCTTCAGCAGAGCAGATGTTTTCGGAGAGAAAAAGTCGAATCCGTTTCCTTCGGCATGCAGTGAAGCCGAAAGTCCGAATATCGAATCATGCGGCATAAACTCGTGTATGTTGAGGCTGTCGATATTCAGGTCGACCAGATAGCCTTCTTTTTGCAAATCATAGTCAGCTTTTAAAATAACATTGGCTTTTTTGCCCGGAAAGAACTGCATGTTTGCTCCGAGCAGACTGCCGTTGACCGAAGCTTCTCCTTCCAGTTTCATGCCATGTGGCAGCACGACACCGCTGAGCATACTTTCTACAAAGTTCAAGTTGCCCGTTTCTACCGATAAGTTGATGTTTCCGTTTCTCTGGAGACTGTCCATAGGCAACGTAATACTTCCCGTAGCCTGTGCACGGAAAGCATCCTGAATGCTTGCCGAGAGCGTGGTAAGACGAATCTCCTTCAAGTTTCCGTCTATGCCGGCACGTATCTGCAATGGGGCAGACGGATATTTTTTTATGAAATCTTCCGGCATTCCGGTGATAACCTTCAGTAAATCATTCTTGCCGATGTCAGCCATCAGACGAGCATTGATCATACCGTCTTTTTCAGCATCAGTCGCCTCCCAGTCCATAGATGCGCTGAATTCGAGATACGAATCGGGGGTTGTTATCTGCAACGACGGAACTTTCAGTGTCTTGGCATCCGATACCAGTTTTCCTTTTGTTGAAACAATTTCCAGTCCGGAGCGTTCCTTTAAGTTGAAGTCGCGGATATTGGCATAGATATCATTTCCGGCATAGTAGGCAGAATCTACATCCAGCTTGATGTTGGTTATTCCGATATGCGATGCATCGAATCCTTCGGCAGCAGGAAGTGTATTGGTATCAAGATAAGCACTACCGTTTGTCAGTTTAAGTGAACCAGCCGAGTATGCCGACTTATGCAAGTCGACCAGTCCGTTCCGTAGAGAGAGCTTTTCGAGCGATGTTGACATGCTGAATGTATCCAGCGGCATTTGCATGGCAAACGAAACGTTTTCGAAATCAACATTTTTCAGTTGTATTTTCCAGAAAACCGGTTGCGAGCTGGTCGTATCTGAGGCTGTAGTATCGGCCATGCAGATGGATAAATGAGTATCCTTTACGTTTAAAGAAAGAGTGTTGACAATGGCAGTTTCCGGATCGAGCTCTACGCCATGTGAGGATACGAATAGCTCTCCCAGATTTCCTTTCAGCGTCATACCTTCGATGAGGTTTGCCGTATTTACAGATGCCTTGCTCAACTCCAGACCGTCAAGTTCGATTTTCTTTCTCAGCAGGGGAGTCAACTGGATCTTCGCTGTTAATTTCTTGGCATTCAGTATGGTATCCTGCTTGTCGATAATTACGGTATTGTTTACTACCAAATCTAACGGAAATGAAAGAGAGATTCTTCCTATCGAGATTTGCATACCTGTGGCTTCGGAAGCGTAGCGTGTAGCCGTGTTTACCAGAAAATTCTGAATAGGAGGTATGTATATCAGAATACATAGCAATATAAATAATATGAACGGAGATGCTACGGCGATCCCTGTCCATCGCAGATATTTTTTCATAGGCAAAGTCAAGCTGTATTGTTTGTGCGAATTTATATAAAATAACCGAATTAGTATTCATTTTGTTCTGGAACTATTTAGTTGTATTTATATAAATTCTTTACCTTTGTGCTATAACTTAATTTTAAAAGATATATTATGAAACCAACTTTGTTTGTTCTGGCTGCCGGAATGGGAAGTCGTTATGGAGGTTTGAAACAGCTTGACGGTCTGGGACCCAATGGTGAAACAATTATGGACTATTCCATTTTTGATGCTATCCGTGGCGGATTTGGAAAGATTGTATTCGTAATCAGAAAAGATTTTGAAGAAGATTTCCGTAAGAAAATCATCAGCAAGTACGAAAACCATATTCCAGTAGAAGTAGTATTTCAAAGCATCGACAAGCTTCCTGAAGGATTTACTTGTCCGGCTGAACGTGTAAAACCATGGGGTACAAACCATGCAGTGTTGATGGGTAAGGAAGTGATCCGTGAACCTTTTGCCGTAATCAATGCTGACGACTTCTACGGACGTGACAGTTTTGCTGTAATCGGTAAATTCTTGTCTGAACTTCCTGAAGGAGCTAAGAATACATATTGTATGGTAGGATTCCGTGTTGGAAATACCCTGAGTGAAAGTGGTACAGTAGCTCGCGGTATCTGTTCTACCGACGAAAACAGACATCTGACAACAGTAGTAGAACGTACTGAAATTATGCGTATTAACGGTGTCGTTTCTTATAAAGATGAAAATGGCGAATGGGTAGGCATCGAAGATAATACTCCGGTTTCAATGAATATGTGGGGCTTCACTCCTGACTATTTCAACTACTCTGAAGAATATTTCATCGACTTCCTGAAAGAAAACATCGATAAGCCTAAAGCTGAATACTACATTCCGCTCATGGTCAATAAGCTGATCAACGATGGTACTGCTACAGTAGAAGTTCTTGATACTACTTCTCGCTGGTTTGGAGTAACATATGCAGCCGACCGTCAGGGTGTAGTTGATAAATTGCAGGCTCTTGCCGACTCTGGAGAATATCCTAGCAAGCTGTTCTGATAATTGAACATATATTATATAGGAAAATTTCCTTTATGCGTAAACTTTGTGTTTGTCATGAAGTAAGCGTGTAAAGGAAATTTTTTATTATATTGAATTAGGAAAACTTATATAGGAAGACTCAGTCAAAATACCTTCTTGGTATAATGATTGAGTCTTTTTATTGTTAGTTATTGGAGGATAAAATCTACTTAATGAACATTCATTTTTAGTATGCTCTTTTGTTGCTGTTTTGAATTTATTTTATTGATAAATAGTTTCTTAATGTAATCTGTGAAACGTAATTATGACTAGTTTCTTTTCTTTTTTGAATAGATATTTTCCATTGATTTTATATGTGTAAATTACTTTCGCGTTGATTGATTTTTACAATCTTAAATTTAATTTATGATTTAAACTTTTTATTTAATGTTTTATGAAAAACTTGATGCATGTAAAACATGGTGGTATCTATTGGATACTGAGTTTTATTCTGGGGCTATCGGCATGTAAAGATAGCATATCAGAAGAAGGGAATATCCCTTATGATCCAAGTCTTCCTGTTGCGATTACAGGTTTTACTCCAGATTCGGGAGCGGTAAAGACACAGATGGTTATTGAAGGTGAGAACTTTGGAACGGATACATCCTTGGTTAAGGTTTTCATTGGCGGCAAAAAGGCTGTATTGATAAGTGCGAAAAGTAACTTTATCTACTGTATGGTTCCTGCAAAAAGTTATGAAGGAACTGTATCCGTTACGGTTGGTGATCAAACAGCTACAGCTTCTGAGAAATTTCACTATAATAGAGAAATGATGGTCAGTACGCTGTATGGAAAAGTGCGTGATGATGGTAAATATGATGTGGTAGATGGAGCTTTTGATGAATCATTTATAAATTATTATGGTGTACAAGAACCTACATGGTTCTCGTTTAATCCGAATGATTCAACAGAACTTTATATGTCGCAGGATAACGGAAAACCAATTCGTATTTTTGATTTAGACGAGAAGGTTGTTCGTACAGGTTTGACGACCGGTGAAGCTGGTATTGGTCGTATGAGAACCCTTTCGTGGACTGCGGATGGTGATACATTGATAGTAGCCAGTGATGATGGCGGCGGCGGCGATAATGACAAGGATCGTAAGAGTGCGATTTATGTTACAAAAAATGGAAACGGAGAATTTAGAAATGCTGGAGTGTTAGCTGCCGGAAGACAGTGTAACGGAGTAGCAATTCATCCGGTTAACCATGAAATGTATTATAATAATTTCTCGAAAGGTGTACTTTATCGTTTCGACTATCATAAATGGGGAGTAGGACCTGAGAACTGTATGGCACATCGCGAATATATTACTACTATTCAAGATAATGAATGGGAGTTTAATATTGTGATTCATCCTAGCGGGGATTATGCATATCTCGTTGTTATCAACCGGCATTATATCATGCGTATGAATTATGATAAAGAAAAGAAGACATTTGGTGTTCCTTATCTTATAGCCGGTAGTGTTGGGCAAAGTGCATGGGTAGATGGTGTAGGGGCCAATGCTCGCTTGTCTTTCCCATATCAAGGAGTTTTTGTGAAAAATCCGGAATATGTAAAAGCTAATAAGAGTGATGTATATGATTTCTATTTTACAGATTCAGGAAATCATTGTATTCGTATATTGAATTCGGACGGTGTTGTTACAACGTATGCCGGTCGTGGTAGCGCTAACCTTAATAATGAAGCTAGAGGATATGTAGATGGAACGTTACGCGGTGAGGCTCGTTTTAACAATCCTCGTGGGTTGGCATATGATGAACAAAATAATGTGTTTTATGTGGGAGATATGGATAATCATATTATCCGTAAAATTGCTATGGAGGATGAAGATAGTGCACATGAGTCGGATGAAGTTTCCGCAGAAGAGGAGATTAGTGCAGAGAATACAGTAAGTAATAAATGAAAAACACGGATAAAATGAAAAATATTATCACATTTCTTTTGGTGTTCTTCACCGCTACAACTGTTTGGGCTGAAAAAGTTATCGTATCGGGAACAGTTGTTGATTCAAATAAAGAGCCGCTGATAGGTGTAAACGTAACAGTAAAAGATGCTCCAGGTCTGGGTACAATTACCGATATCGATGGTCGTTATCGGATTGAAATAGATGCATATAGCACTTTGTTGTTTTCATATATTGGATTTGATACTTATAAGGTATTGATCAAGGAAAACATGAAAGTGGTAAATGTCCAGATGAAGGAATCTTCGAATAATGTTATCGATGAAGTCGTTATTACAGGTACTGGTGCACAGAAAAAAATCAGTGTTACCGGTGCTATTACAACTGTCGGAGTAAAGGAACTTCAAACAGCTCCGGGTGGAAACTTGTCAAACGCCTTGGCAGGTAATGTTCCTGGTATTATGGCTATGCAGACTTCTGGTCAGCCGGGACAAAATACTTCTGAGTTCTGGATACGTGGTATCTCTACATTTGGTGCAAATACGTCTGCTTTGGTATTGGTTGATGGATTTGAGCGTGATTTGGATGATGTAAATATTGAAGATATTGAATCTTTTTCTGTATTGAAGGATGCTTCTGCAACAGCTATTTATGGTTCACGAGGTGCAAATGGTGTTGTTTTGATTACCACTAAGCATGGTGGAGCCGGTAAAATTAATATTGATGCAAAGGTGGAAACTTCTTATAATACCCGTACTATTACACCTGAATTTGCAGATGGTATTACCTATGCCAATATGATGAATGAAGCACGTATTACTCGTAACCAGGAACCTATTTACTCTCCTGGAGAATTGGAAATTTTACGCAGAGGACTAGACCCGGATCTTTATCCGAATGTTGACTGGATGGGTATGCTGCTGCGTGACGGAGCTATGCAATATCGTGCGAACTTGAACCTGAACGGTGGTGGATCTACTGCTAGATATTTCGTGTCTGTCAGCTATTTGCAGGAAAATGGTATGTATAATACGGATGAATCTCTCCGGAAAGACTATAACACTAATACAAATGCAGGAACATGGAATTATCGATTGAACACTGATATTGATATTACTAAGACAACATTGTTGAAAGTTGGTGTATCTGGATCATTAAGAAAATGGAATGAGCCGGGACTGTCAAATGATATCTGGAAATCTTTGATGTATCAGAATCCTATCAGTATTCCTGTTATGTATTCAAACGGTTATGTACCGGCTTATGGAACGGAAGAACAGACTAACCCATGGGTACTGGCTACTCAGACTGGTTATAAAGAACATTGGGAAAATACAGTTCAGACTAATATCACGCTGGAGCAGAAGTTGGATTTTATCACTAAAGGATTGAGATTTGTTGGACGCTTTGGCTTTGATACATGGAATAAAACGAATATTGACCGTATTAAATGGCCTAAACAGTGGAAAGCACAGCGTCAGCGTGATGAGTATGGAAACTTGGTATTTACTCAGGTTACAGACGAACAGCTGATGACACAGAGCAGTTCTTCAGAAGGCAATCGTAAAGAAGTTTTTGAAGCTGAGTTACATTACGATCGTGCCTTTAATGAGCATCACATCGGTGGATTGGCTAAGTTTAATTATGATACTCAGGTAGCGACAGTAAATATTGGTGATGATATTAAGAATGGTATAGCCAGACGTCATATGGGTTTGGCTGGACGTTTCAGTTATAACTGGAAGTTCCGTTATTTTGCTGATTTCAATTTTGGATACAATGGATCTGAAAACTTTGCCGATGGTCATAGATTCGGTTTCTTCCCTGCTTTTTCTGTAGCTTGGAATGTGGCAGAAGAACCATGGATTAAAAAAATAGCTCCTTGGTGCAATATGTTTAAGTTGCGTTACTCTTGGGGTAAGGTAGGTAATGATAATTTGAGAATCGGTAATACAGAGTATCGCTTCCCTTATCTTTACACAATTGGTGATGGAGGAAGTTATCAGTGGGGAGATTATTCGTATGACCGTAACTACGTAGGATTGAAATATACGGATGTTGCATCTGTAGGAGCTACTTGGGAAGTGGCTACCAAACATGATGTGGGTGTAGACCTTTCACTCTTCAATGATAAGTTTACCGCAACGGTCGATTATTTCCATGAACAGCGAGATGGTATCTGGATGGAACGTAAGTATCTGCCTGCTATTATTGGTCTTTCGGGTATTACTCCAAAGGCAAACGTTGGTAGTGTCTTGTCTGAAGGTTTTGATGGTAATTTTGCATATCGTCAGAAAATAGGAAAAGTTGATATAACTGTACGAGGTAATATCACATATAGCAAGAATACCGTTCTGGAAAAAGATGAAGAAAACAATGTATATCCATACCAGATGGAAGAAGGTTATCGAGTAGATCAGGCTAAAGGATTGATTGCTTTGGGACTTTTCAAGGATTATGATGATATTCGTAATAGCCCGAAACAGGAATTTGGAACCGTACAGCCGGGAGATATTAAATATAAGGATGTAAATGGTGATGGTGTAGTAAATGATGGCGACCGTGTAGCTATTGGAGCTACTACCAGACCGAATATGATTTATGGTTTTGGTATTTCTGGTACATGGAAAGGCTTTGATTTGAACGTTCACTTCCAGGGTGCAGGAAAGAGCTCATTCTTTATTGATGGTCCCACTGTCTATGCATTTAGTTCAGGTGAATGGGGTAATGTACTGAAGGATGTGGCTGAATCCGATCGCTGGATTTCTGCTGATATTTCAGGTAATCCTGCAACAGAAAACCCGAATGCAGAATATCCTCGTTTGTCATTTGGAGGAAACAGTAATAATTACCGTGCTTCTACATTCTGGTTGCGTGATGGCTCATATTTGCGTTTGAAGACATTGGAGTTTGGTTATACACTTCCTAAGCAGATTGTAAATAAAATCATGTTCAATAATATACGTGTATTCTTCCGTGGAAGCAATATTCTGACATTCTCTAAGTTTAAACTTTGGGATCCGGAATTGCATAGCTCAACAGGTACAGAATATCCATTGTCTAGAAGCTTAACATTTGGTTTAACTGTTAATATTTAATCTTGTCTTATGAAAAATAAATATCTATTATATTCTGCACTTTTTTTGCTCTCAATGTCTTCTTGCGAAGATAAACTGGATGCAGACCGGTACTTTGGAGATCGTATGACTATTGAAAAAGTGTTTGCCGACCGTGATTATTCGGAAAGATGGTTATCTGATGCTTACTCACATCTTATAGGTGTCAATGCGGATGTATCAAGTAAGGGTTTTACGATGTATTGCTTTGCAGACGATATGTATTTTGGTGACCGTGATGATAAATATAAAAAATGGAAGAATGGTGAATATGATGAAGGATGGGAACAAGGACCATGGGGAGAATGCTATACCGGTATTTATCAAGCTTCGGTTTTTATACATAACATAGATAATAATACGAAATTTACAGCAGAAGAGCGTGCTGATTATAAGGCACAAGCTCGTTTTGTACGTGCTTATTATTATTGGCTGTTGTTGCGTAAATATGGACCTATACCTATTATGCCTGATGAAGGTATGGACTTTACACAAGAATATGAAGATTTGGCAGTAGCACGTTCCAGCTACGATGAAGTGGCTAATTTTATTGCATCAGAAATGCAGATTGCAGCAAAAGATTTACCATTGGAAAGAGGTCCTTTGGCCATTGCTCGTCCTACTCGAGGAGCAGCTCTGGCTGCACGTGCTAAGGTTTTGCTGTATGCTGCAAGTCCTATCAATAATCCTCATCCGAGTGATACCGAAAAATTCAGTGATATGGTAAATTTCGATGGAAAGCATCTGATTGCACAGGAGTATGATGAAACTAAATGGGCAAGAGCTGCAGCTGCTGCCCTTGATGTGATGGAATTACCTGGAAATCAGGCTAACGGAAAAAGATATGATCTTTATCACTTGGGAAGACGTACTTCTGGTTCTGTTGGATATCCTGTGACGATTGAACCGTATAAGGACGGAGATTTTTCTGAGCATACTTGGCCTGATGGATGGCAGGATATTGATCCGTTTGAATCTTATCGCTCATTGTTTGATGGAGAAGTAAGTGCTTCTGATAATTATGAGTTGATTTTTACACGTGGCCAGAACCAGTCTTCAGAAGGAGTTGATATAATGGTAGTACACCAATTGCCTACTAGTGCGACCGGTTGGAATACGCATGGTTTGACTCAAAAAATGTGTGATGCTTATTACATGAATGACGGTTCGGATTGTCCTGGAAAAGACCTTGAAATAGGAGGTGCTAATGGTACTGTACGTGAAACGGGATTTGTTGATGAAACAAATCAGGAAAACTATCCGGAATTGGGTGAACATCGTATTGGCGTTTCTTTACAATATGTGCAGCGTGAACCACGATTCTATGCTTCAGTCGCTTATAATGGATCAACCTGGTTCTTGCTGAATGAATCGAATGATGCAAACAGAAATCAGCAGGTATTTTATTATCGTGGTATGGGTAATGGATATAACAATAATAATGCTTTCTGGTTGCGTACCGGTATTGGCGTTAAAAAGTTTGTACACCCTTATGACACTCATGAAAATAGAGATATGGGTAGAATACGTCGAAAAGCAGAACCTGCTATTCGCTATGCTGAAATATTATTGATTTATGCTGAGGCTTTAAATGAGCTTGATGGATCACATAATATAGAGTCATGGGATGGAAGCAAGACTTATACCATAAAGCGTGATATAAATGAAATGAAAAAAGGTATTCGTCCTATCCGTTGCCGTGCTGGTATTCCGGACTATACAGCTGCCGAATATGCAAGTAAAGATTTGTTCCGGGAAAAAATTAAACGGGAACGTATGATTGAGCTGATGGGAGAAGGACATAGATATTATGATTTGCGCAGATGGAAAGATGCAGAAAAAGAAGAATCTCAACCCATTTATGGCTGCAATACGTTGATGACAGAGCAATATAGAGATTTGTTCCATACTCCGGTAGTGGTACCTTCGTTGCCTACTAACTTTTCACGGAAAATGTATTTCTGGCCTATTAGTCATAGTGAATTAAAACGTAACCGTTTATTGACTCAGAATCCAGGATGGACATATAATGATTAATTAACTATAAACAGAAAAATAATGAAAAAGATATATTCTTATATTATTTTATTGCTTGTTTCATTTTGTTGGGTTTCCTGCAATAATGAATGGGAAGATGAACAGTACGAGCAGTATGTATCGTTTAAGGCCCCCATTGGTTCTAATGGCGTAACTGATATTTATATTCGCTATAAGAAAGATGGAAAGGTTACCTATCAGCTTCCGGTTATTATAAGTGGTTCAACCTTTAATGAGAAAGATTTGAATGTGAAGGTCGAAGTAGATAATGATACGTTGGGAATCTTGAATAATGAACGTTTTGGCCGTGAAGATTTATATTTCTTACAGCTTACACCTGAGCATTATAATTTCCCTGGTACAGTAAATGTACCGCAGGGAGTTTCTGTTACCACATTGCCTATTGATTTTGACCTTACGGGAATTAATATGGTTAGAAGCTGGGTCTTGCCTCTGACCGTTGTAGATGAGCCGGGAACATATCTTGGTCATCCTCGTAAGAATTATGCCAAGGCTTTGTTGAACATTAAGCCGTTTAACGATTATTCTGGTACATATAGTACAACTACTTTGCAAACATTTATTTCGAATGAAGATGGTAGTTACGATCAAGCCAATCCGATTGTGAGAAATACCCGAACAGGACAGGTGGTAGATGAAAATACTATTTTCTTTTATGCCGGTGCCATGGAAGAGGACTTGATAAATCGTGAAGATTATAAGGTAAACTTTTACTTTAATCCTGAAACAAAAATGGTTGAACTGTCTACTAAAAATGAAAACCTGAAATTAGAGCAGTTAAAGAAAGACCAGGCAGCATATACCATTGCAGAGATTATGGATGAAGAACTTCCTTATTTGAAACACAGATATGTAATATTTAATATTGAATATACATTTGTCGATTATACATCTGTTGAGGGTAGAGAAATCCCATATCATGTAAAAGGAACAATGACTCTTGAACGTAAGATTAATACTCAGATTCCTGATGAGGATCAAGCTATTGAATGGTAAAGTTTTCATTATCATCATATAAATAATTTTTTTAATAGCGGATTTAATTGTTTTGAACTGTAAATTCTATTTTTTGAACAATTATTTCCGCTATTTTTTATCATTACGGCATACTTTTGCATCATAGGATTGAACGATTTACAAAATGACTTTGAATCGGTTGTGGATTCAATCGGTTGTTTTTTTAGAAACAAGAACATTAATTAATTTAATACCAAAATAAGTAAAAACAATGAAGAAACTTACAGCTACAACCTTGTTTGCTATGGGGCTGTTTGCCCAGCTTCAGGCAACAGATTTATTTACTCCTGTACAAAAAACAGATTTAAGACTTCCTTCTGTGCCTTTGATAACTTCTGATCCTTATCTTTCTATTTGGTCGCCTTATGATAAGTTAAATGAAGGTACAACCAGACATTGGACTAATGATGAAAAATCACTTATTGGTGCTGTGCGTGTAGATGGAAAAGTGTATCGTTTCATGGGAAAACAGGCACTTGAATCTTTATTGCCTATGGCCGGAAGTGAAGAATGGGAAGGTAATTATACTTTTGATGCACCTCAAGGTGAATGGACAGCTGTGAATTATAATGCCGAAGGTTGGAAAAAAGGAAAGGGAGCTTTCGGTACAAATGACATGCCTGTTGTACGAACAAGCTGGAATACGAAAGATATTTGGGTACGTCGTGAGTTTAATTTGAATGATGTTCCGGCAGATACTCCTATTTATCTTAAATACTCACACGATGATGTCTTTGAATTGTATCTCAATGGAGAAAAACTGGTTGCTACCGATTATTCATGGAAGAATAATGTTGTTTTGGAATTATCAGACAAGGTACGTGCTAAAATGCGCGAAGGAAAGAATGTCATCGCTGCACATTGCCATAATACAACCGGAGGAGCGTATGTCGATTTTGGATTATATACAACTAATAAAGAAACAGCCGGATTTGAAAATATCGCTATACAAAAGTCGGTAGACGTATTGCCAACTCAGACTTATTATACTTTTACATGTGGACCGGTAGAGCTGGATGTTGTATTTACTGCTCCTATGTTGATTGATGATCTTGATTTGATTTCTACTCCTATCAACTATATCTCTTATCAAGCTACATCTACTGATAAGAAAAATCATGATGTTCAAGTTTATATTGAGACAACTCCACAGCTTACTATTAATGAGATGACTCAGCCAACCAGAGCACAAGTTATTAAGAAAAACGGAATCAGTTATGTGCAGGCTGGTAGCATCGATCAGCCTATTACAGGTCGTAAAGGCGATTTGATTTGCATAGACTGGGGATATGCTTATTTGGCAGGTAATAATGGTGCCAATACTTCTGTGAGTTTGGGCGACTATGTCGACATGAAGGCTGTTTTTGCAAGTAAAGGTGAATTGATGCCTGGACAAAATGAGGTAGTTACGCGTAATGCCGATGAAATGCCGGCTATGGCTTATTCTGAAGATCTGGGAAATGTTTCATCTACAGGAAAGAGTGGCTTCATGATGATCGGATACGATGACGTATATTCAATCGAATACATGTATGAACGTCGTATGGCATATTGGAAACATGATGGCAAGGTTTCTATTTTTGATGCGTTTGAACGTGCAAAACAAAATTATCAGAATGTAATGGAACGTTGCCGTGATTTTGATGCTATGATCATGAAAGATGCAGAGAAAGCTGGAGGTAAAAAATATGCTGAAATTTGTGCTGCTTCATATCGTCAGGTAATGGCTGCTCATAAATTGTTTACAGACAAAGAAGGTAATTTAATGTTCTTCTCTAAAGAAAACAACAGTAATGGATGTATTAATACTGTAGATTTAACATATCCTTCTGCTCCTTTGTTCCTTGCTTATAATCCTGATTTGCAAAAAGCAATGATGACAAGTATTTTCGAATATAGTGCAACTGGCAGATGGAATAAACCTTTCCCTGCTCATGATTTAGGAACTTATCCTATTGCTAATGGTCAGGTTTACGGAGGTGATATGCCGATAGAAGAAGGTGGTAATATGGTTATTCTGGCTGCTGCTATAGCTAAAGCTGAAGGTAACGCAAATTATGCTAAAAAGTACTGGGATTTACTTACTATCTGGACTGATTATTTGGTTGAATATGGTCAGGATCCGGAAAACCAGCTTTGTACAGATGACTTTGCAGGACATTGGGCACATAATGCCAATCTTTCTGTAAAAGCTATTATGGGAGTTGCCGGATATAGTGAAATGGCTAAGATGCTGGGCCTGAACAATGTGGCAGACGAGTATGCAGAAAAAGCAAAGAAGATGGCTCAGAAATGGATGGAAATGGCAGGAGAAAACGATCATTATCGTTTAGCTTTCGACCGTGCTAATACTTGGAGTCAGAAATATAATATGGTTTGGGATAAAATGTGGGGATTGAATATTTTCCCAGGTGTTATCGATAGGGAAATCAACTATTATCTGACAAAACAAAATGCTTTTGGTCTGCCTTTGGATAGCCGTAAGGAATATACTAAGTCCGACTGGATTATGTGGACTGCTGCAATGGCTTCTGATATGGAAACTTTCCAGAAGTTTGTAGATCCTTTGTATAAATATATCAATGAAACTCCTTCTCGTGTTCCTATCAGTGACTGGCATCATACAGATAGCGGAGAATGGGTAGGATTCCGTGCTCGTTCTGTAATAGGTGGATACTGGATGAAAGTCCTGATGAATAAAATGTTGGTAAAATAATCTCATCTGTTATTCTTAAAAAAGTCTGTATAAATTCTGTTTTGATAACTTATCATGGAGTTTATACAGACTTTATTGTTTGAAAAATACTTTTTTCATTATAATATATTGTTAATCTTGATATTCGATAATATTTATGAAGAAGAAATTTCAAATACTGTTTTTATTCTTGTTTGTGGGCTGTTCTTTATGTATGGCCAAAAAGGTATCGGTGGTATACCCTCGAGTTGAAATGCAGGAGAATCCTTTAGGAATAGATCTTAAAAATCCTCATTTTTCATGGCAGCTGGTATCTGATGTAAAAGATGTAAAACAAATGGGGTACGAAATTCAGTTAGCTGCTGATTTGCGTGACCTTAAACGTGGTGATAATCTTATTTGGAAATCAGGTTTGGTTCAATCGGATAAAATGCAGATTGAGTATGAAGGATTGCCAATGCAGTCATGCGAAGAATATTATTGGAGAGTTCGTGTGCAGACAAATCATGGAATGAGTAGTTGGAGTGCGATTCAACGATTTTCTACTGGAATGTTGCATGCCGAAGACTGGCATGCTAAATGGATTGGTGAAAATGCAATGTCAAATTCCGGAGAGTCACAGACGGAACTTCATACACGGCTGGCTGCCAGATATTTGCGAAAAGACTTTCAGGCTTCGTCTCATATCGATCGTGCAACGCTTTATATTAGTGGATTAGGATATTATCAGGCTTTTCTGAATGGGAAAAGTGTGAGTGAAGATTTACTTACTCCTTCCATTACATTTTATTCTGAAACAGTATATTATAATACGTATGATGTTACTGATTTATTGCAGGAAGGGGATAATGCCTTAGGAGTTATCCTCGGTAATGGACGATATTTTTGGGTGAGAGGAAGTGGAATGGAAGGATTTGGTCTGCCTCGTTTATTGGCGCAACTAGAAATAGAATACACTGATGGTAGCAAGAAAATCATAGCTTCGGATGAAACCTGGAAAGTTACATCGAAAGGACCTATTGTCGCAAATAATGAGTTCGATGGAGAAGAGTATGATATGAAGAAAGAATTGCCTGGGTGGAACTTGAACGGATATGATGATTCTACATGGAAGAACGTGGATATAATGTCCGTTCCATGCAAACGATTGTTAGCCCAGCCATCTCCGTCAGTTGCCATTATGGAACGCATTCATCCGTCATCGGTTACTCGACTGGCATCAGGAAAAGTCTTGATAGATATGGGACAGAATATGGTAGGCAGACTGAAAGCATCTTTTAAAGGAAAAGCAGGGCAAAAAGTTGTTATGCGTTTTGCTGAAATCATTAATCCTGATAGTACATTGTATGTAGCTAATTTACGTTCGGCGAAAGCTACCGATATTTTTACTCCTTCTGTTGATGGCTATTTTTCTTGGGCACCAGTTTTTGTTTATCATGGTTTCCGCTATGTTGAAATCGATGGTGTGGAAGGAGATCCTGATATCAAAGATTTTGTTGGTGAGGTTATGTATGACAGAATGCAGCAGACAGGACATTTCGAAACTTCAGATTTTATTATCAATCAGATTTTCAAAAATGCTTATTGGGGCATTAGAGGAAACTATCATAATATGCCGACAGACTGTCCTCAACGGGATGAACGCCATGGATGGCTTGGTGATCGTGCAACCGGCTGCTGGGGGGAAAGTTTTGTATTTGATAATGCGTTGTTATACCGCAAATGGTTGCAGGACATAGAAGAATCCCAACGTGAGGATGGTGTAATTTCAGCCGTATCTCCTCGTTTTTGGACTATTTATGCAGGAGATGTGACATGGCCGTCTGTTTATATCTTAGCAGCCGAAATGCTGTATCGTCATTATGGAGATGCTACTGCTATCGTAAAACATTATGATTCGATGAAACGCTGGGTAGAGTATATTTACAAGAACTCAATGAAAGACGGACTTGTGGTTCGTGATGAGTGGGGCGACTGGTGTATGCCTCCAGAAGCTCCGGAATTGATTCACTCTCAAGATCCGATGAGAAAAACTGATGGGGCGATTTTAGGTAGTACTACATTTTATGGATTGTTGTATAAAATGATTGATTTTGCTCGGATATCAGGTCATTCGGAAGATATTGACAATTATAAGACACATGCTGAGGCCTTGAAGAAAGTATATAATAAACGCTTTTTCAATTATGAAACTGCCCAGTATGGAAATAATTCAGTTACGGGAAATTTGTTGTCTCTTCGTTATGGGTTAGTACCGGATGGTTACGAAAAACGTGTTTTTAATAATGTCGTCGAAAAGACTGAAAAAGATTGTAAAGGGCATGTCAGCACAGGAGTTGTAGGAATACAGCATTTAATGAGGGGACTGACAGAACATGGTCGAGAAGATCTTGCTTATAAAATTGTGACTAATACAGACTATCCTAGCTGGGGATATATGATTGAAAAAGGAGCTACTACAATTTGGGAATTATGGAATGGAGACACAGCAGCACCTGATATGAACTCGGCCAATCATGTTATGCTTCTAGGTGACTTGCTGATATGGTATTATGAAAACCTTGCAGGCATAAAAAATTCAAAAGAATCTGTTGGATTCCGTCATATTGAGATGAAGCCATGTTTCCCGGACGGACTGGACTATGTCAATGCTTCTTATCAGTCTGTATCTGGTAAAATTGTTAGCAACTGGACTCGAACTGAAGGACGTTTTTCGTGGAATGTTACTATTCCTGCTAACTGTTCTGCAACGTTGTATATTCCTTTATCTCTACATCCCGAAAAACCAGAAATGGCAAAAGCTCATAGTATACAGTGTGAAGGGGATAATTGGATAATTGAATTAGGCTCTGGAAACTATTGCTTTAAAAGTGACATGTAATAAAATTTTCAATGAAAGGTTAGATTTTTTTCTTTTCTGAATAATTTTTGCGTGTCAGGCTCGTTTCTTTTCCTCACCTTTGTAAAAGAGTTGTTAATACAACAGCATAAAAGGAGTGTAAATATCTCTTTTTATGCTGTTGATCCTTATTTTATAATTTTATTATTATGAAAACAAAAATATGGGCATCTATTGTTTTGTCTTTTGTGGCATATGGGGGAGTGGCACAAAATAGATATCACAATCCGATAATAGATGAAAGTTTGCCTGATCCTACCGTAATTCGTGCCTCTGATGGAACTTTCTGGCTTTATGCTACGGAGAATATCCGTAATCTGCCGATTTATCGTTCTACAAACTTAGTCGACTGGAGTTTTCAGGGAACTGCCTTCACTGATAATACACGTCCGCATTTTGTACCTAATGGAAGCCTTTGGGCACCCGATATCAATCTGATTGATGGAAAATATGTCTTGTATTACTCAATGTCTACATGGGGTGGCGAGTGGACTTGTGGAATTGGAGTTGCTACTTCTGATTCTCCTCAAGGACCGTTCGAAGATCATGGGATGCTTTTTCGAAGTAATGAAATAGGAGTCAGAAATAGTATCGATCCTTTTTACATAGAAGATGGAGGCAAAAAATACTTGTTTTTTGGAAGTTTTCATGGAATTTATGCTGTAGAGTTATCGGATGATGGGTTGTCTTTGAAAGAAAATACCCGCCCGTTACGAGTTGCAGGTGATGCGTACGAAGGTACTTATATCCATAAAAGGGGAAAATATTATTATTTGTTTGCTTCAATCGGTCGTTGTTGCGAGGGGTTGAAAAGTACTTATACGACGGTAGTTGGAAGGTCTGAGTCTTTGATGGGACCCTATTGGAATAAAGAAGGCCGGTCAATGCTTGATAATCAGCACGAAATATTAATCAAGGGTAGTACTAATTTTGTTGGAACGGGGCACAATTCAGAGGTTATAACTGATAAAAAAGGACAGGACTGGCTGTTTTATCATGCTGTAAAAGTTGCCGATCCTGAAGGTCGGGTATTGATGCTCGATCCGTTACAATGGAAAGATGGTTGGCCTGAGGTAGAAAATAGTATTCCTTCAGATAGTCATGATAGTCCTGTTTTTTAATCAGGCATGTATAATTTATAAAGTATGATTGGATAATCTATGATTTTAAAACGATTTTTTTACGCTGCTGTACTGTTTTTATGTTTGCCAGGTATAGCATCATCACAAAATAAGGGAGATAAGAAAAACGGAAATCCGATATTTGCTGGCTGGTATGCTGATCCGGAAGGTATTATATATGGAGATACATTCTGGGTATATCCTACTCTTTCTTTACTATATGGTGAAGATGTTGAAAAATACGGTCAGGATTTAAAACGAGAGACAGATGCAATCAATCAGGAGTATAATCTTCAGACGCATTTTGATGCTTTTTCTTCCAAGGATCTGGTTCATTGGGTTAAGCATCCGGAGGTCTTGTCGATAAAAAATGTAAAATGGGCAAAATATGCTCTCTGGGCTCCATCGGTAATTCAGGCTAACGGGAAATATTATTTGTTTTTTGGTGCAAATGATATACAGAACGAGAAGCAAAAAGGAGGTATAGGTGTAGCTGTTTCGGATTCTCCGGCCGGACCGTATAAAGATGCTTTAGGAAAGCCACTGATTGATAAAATCATAAATGGTGCTCAGCCTATTGACCAGTTTGTTTTTCGTGATGATGATGGTAGTTATTACATGTATTATGGTGGCTGGAAACATTGTAATGTCGTGAAGCTTCGCTCTGATTTATTAGGTCTGGAGCCTTTTGAGGATGGAACAATGTATCGTGAAGTTACGCCTGAACAATATGTGGAAGGACCGTTTATGTTGAAAAGAAATGGCAAATATTATTTTATGTGGTCAGAAGGAGGATGGGGAGGTCCTGATTACAGTGTTGCTTATGCTATTGCCGATTCTCCAATGGGACCATTTAAAAGAATTGGAAAAATCCTTCAGCAAGATCCACAAGTAGCTACCGGAGCCGGACACCATTCTGTCATACAAATCCCGGGTAAGGATGAATATTATATCGTATATCATCGTCGTCCTTTGGACTGTAACCGTATTAATGAACGTCAAGTTTGCATTGATAAGATGGAGTTCGATGAGAATGGTTACATTAAACCTGTGAAGATTACTTTTGAAGGAGTTGCTCCTGCTAAATTGACAAAGTAAATATTTTGATTATAAGATAAGCCATGAAAAAACTGTCATTACTTATTTTCCTGGCAGGCTTTTTGAGCTTTGCCAAAGCAACCAACTATGCAGATTATGTAAACCCACTGGTCGGCACTCAGTCTACATTCGAGCTGTCAACGGGTAACACGTATCCGGCCA
>ERZ791716.181-NODE-181-length-39778-cov-6.890064_pt1 | contig 39778 bp, 54 predicted proteins | sample MGYA00510049_ERZ791716 | MGnify/ENA primary metagenome ERZ791716 (study PRJEB30046, sample SAMN00715135) | human gut metagenome | study: EMG produced TPA metagenomics assembly of the A metagenome-wide association study of gut microbiota in type 2... | reverse complement strand
CGGTGGTGCAAGTAGCAGGGTAGCCCTTGTCGGTAACTGCGGTGTGACCCTTTGCAGGAAGCTTCTCTGTAACTGTCGCATTGCACTTTGTGCAAGTCTTTATAGCAGTACCCTCTGATGTGCAGGTCGGCTGTTTTGTTACAACAGAATTTCCGTAGCTGTGACCTGTTGCCTTAGTTATGCTATCCTTGTATGAAGTACCGCAAACAGAACACTTGTGGAGAGTGTAGCCGTCAGCAGTGCAAGTAGGTGCAACAACTGTGTCAGTATATTTGTGTGAAGTCTTTGGTATAGTTTCTGTAACTGTCGCATTGCACTTTGTGCAAGTCTTTATAGCAGTACCCACTGATGTGCAAGTCGGTTGTTTTGTTACAACAGAATTTCCGTAGCTGTGACCTGTTGCTTTTGTTGTGTTGTCCTTGTATGAAGTACCGCAAACTGAACACTTGTGGAGAGTGTAGCCGTCAGTAGTGCAAGTAGGTGCAATAACTGTGTCGACATATTTGTGTGAAGTCTTTGCTATAGTTTCTGTAACTGTCGCATTGCACTTTGTGCAAGTCTTTGTTTTTGTACCTTCTGCTGTGCAGGTCGGCTGTTTTGTTACAACAGAATTTCCGTAGCTGTGACCTGTTGCTTTTGTTGTGCTGTCCTTGTATGAAGTACCGCAAACAGAACACTTGTGGAGTGTGTAGCCGTTAGTAGTGCAAGTAGGTGCAACAACTGTGGCAACATATTTGTGTGAAGTCTTTGCTATAGTTTCTGTTACTGTCGCTCCGCACTGCGTACAAGTTTTTGTTTTTGTACCCTCTGATGTGCAGGTCGGCTGTTTTGTGATAACAGCACTGCCATATGTGTGGCTCGTGCATCCGCAGGTGAATTTGTATGTCTTTGCTACAGACGGATTGTATGTAGGATAAATTTTTACAGTGAGTGAACCGCCGTTTTTGAATGTGATACGTCTGATATCATTAGCATAGTTTTCAAGCTTATTTACACTTACCATACTGCGATCAGAAAATTCAACTGTGTAGTCTGTATCGTCATAAAGCCAGAAATCAATGCTGTCGCCCACACTGAACTGAGTTTTGCTCAATACGCTTGAAAAGGACGTATTCGAAATGTCTGTGCGCCAATAAACAGTGGTAGAGGTCGGAACTGTGAACTTATTCACATAGCCGCAAGACTTGCAGGTCTGTGTTACAGTGCCGTCAGTTTTTGATGCGTACTTTGTTTCGTAGTCATGACCTGTTTTGACGTCAACCGTCTTTATATCGTCAAGATTTGAAAGGTTCAGGGAGTTGAATGTCACGTTATTTTTATCGTAAACATACCAAACTGCTCTGCCATTTTTGATAACAGGCTGGCAGTCTGAAAGGCTTCCCTCAAAGGTGTGTATACTGCCGTTTACTGTGCCGTCAGCGTTTAGCTTCACACAGCTTACCTTTGTATCTCTGCTCCACAATAGCAAAAAGCTGTTATTATTTATCTTCACAAGCTGTGGAGCAGAAGCTGAGTCTGTACCCTCTGCATAAGAAGTTATCTTATTGAGTTTGTTTGTGGAAAGATCCTTTGAAACAGCGGAAACGTAGACGTTTCGTGTTTCTGACGTATTGATATAATCAAGGTCAACTGTACTCTGTGCCACGATATAGCTTGATGATGACACATCAAAGCCGCCTATAGCCGCACCTGTATAGTTATAGTGACCGGCGGTATATTCAGGGTATGTTACAACGTCGATATTGCTGACCTTATCAAAATAGCTTGGGAAGAATTTGCCTGTAGTAAAATCAGAATTATACTTCACCAGAACGGCAGAACGTGGATGAGCGTCACCATGGTCGAGGGCGACTATATGGTTGCCGTCGGTTTTTATAAACTGATTGAAGGAGTGGCTCACATAGCCATAATCAACGTTCATGACGCCGGTATATGAATCAGTGATAGTCATTGAAGGCATATCCACTTCAATGGTAACATTAGCCTGATGATTATTGCCGTCGCTTGATTTATACATTTCGTGGCAGGTTCTCACAAGCAGGTGGTCACCGCTATGGGTCATTCTTGCCGAGCCTGCATCGAATGGAACTGTAGTGTTAGCTCCATACAGACCGCAGGACTTTATTTTGTTCCAATTCTTATCATACTTCGTTATACGGAAAACCTCGAGGGAGTCGTTTTGTTTCGGATTTTCCTGACCGCTAAGGACATAATAATTATTGCCGGAGTCATAGAAAGCGCCAAAGATCGGCAGTTCATTGTCGATAAGCTTAGTGCTGAGCGGTTCAAAATCAGAGCTGTAATATTCCACAAGGAGCTTGCCCTCGATAGCGCCTGACTGGACACGCATATAATTGCCGTTGTCGCACACTGTCAGGTAAGATTTCACTGTGTCAGACCATTGCACATAGTCCTGATCATTCACATTAGAGCCTGAATACGCAACACATTGCGCCACGGCAAAGGCACTGAACGATCCAGCAGACACAGCAGTAGAAACAGCCATTGCGCCAGACAGGACAATGCTCAACATTCTTTTCTTCACATTCATCAATTTCATCACCTCATACAAAAACTTTTAAACAAGAACACCTTTATATATATAATATCACAACGCAAGGCATATGTCAATGAAAATAAGTTACAATGAGAATGATTTCAATAAATTCGTCATACACCAAAGGTCAACGCAGTAAAAAAAGCAAAGAGGATACAAAACAGAAAAAACGCCTTGACAAGGTTTGATGGGTGTGATATAATATTACAGTGGTATTTCGAGGTGTGGCTCAGTTTGGTAGAGCGCTGCGTTCGGGACGCAGAGGCCGTGGGTTCAAGTCCCGTCACCTCGACCAGCACGAAACCGCTTGTTTACGTCAAACAACGTAGATAGGCGGTTTTCTTTATGTCCTAAAATGCTAAAATATGCGTAGAAATGATAAAATATCATTCAAAATGATAAATATATGACACGAAATATGACACGGAATTTTGTACACGCTGAAATTTCACTCTGAAAATATGCACAAAAGGCAAGTCTATATTTGTGCAATCCTACAAAATTCAATGTTATCTATATTTTTGTTATCTAACTACTTGACATTTGCTAGATAACATGGTATACTATAATCACAGGCAAGAGATGAGACCTGAAATCAAAAATTAATTTTCGGAGGTACAAAATCATGAAAATCACAGGCGTTAAGAAAGCAGTAGGAACTTACAAGAGAGCAAACAGCGGTGGATATTATCGCTCATCATATGGTGCTTTGATGGTTGATATGTCAAAAGGTTATGTATGGTGCGACGAATTTTCAGACAGATTTTCGTACATCGCCTATGACGATGAAAACATCGCACGCATAAACCTTGAGGGCGAGCCAGCAACCATGCAGAACGTAAAGGCAATTGCCGAAAGAATGTGCGCAGAACATATCGCATAAACAGCCCTGACGAGTATCTGAAAATTGATACGAAACGCCCGAAAGGGCGTCGGCTGGAAAGCAAAATAAAATTTGAAAGGAACTGATAACATGAGCAAGTTGAAAGACATGAGAGAAGCAAGAGGCATGACACAAGATGAGCTGGCAAAGAGGATAGGTTCTGTCAGAAGCTATATCTGCCGCCTGGAAAGCGGTGCGCAGGATATCAATTTTATCCAGGCGAGCACACTGGGACGTCTATGCACGGCGCTGGACTGCAAACCAGAAGATTTGCTGGAAGCTGACAGTTTTGAGTTTGAAGAAATTAATGGTGAAAAGCGACTGATAGTTGATGGGCTGTATAGCCCCGAAGGCAACTATTTGCTGGTAAAAATCAAGAACCGCACATATCAGCTGAACATGATTGATTTTTCAAAGGTTGAGGATATATCCAAACATTTGATACCACGTGGAAACGCTAACATTCCAAGAAGTGCAGTGGAATTTGACAAGAAAGCATACTGGATATATAAAATGACACCACGTGACGGCGTGGAAGTCAAAATCCTGAATCCTATCAGCCCAGAGGATTGGAAGACATTAGTCGAGAGGTTAGGGCTGACCGATGACGACATTTCGGACGAATTTGAGGTTGTCAAAGGTAAGAACTATGGTGAAAAGTGTGAGAAGCACTACATTTGCAGACAGATCAGGCTTACCACCCCGAAAAATTCGGTTACAATCGAACGAGAATTGAAAAAGCACGGCATAGAAGCGACAAATGTAAATATCGACAGAATAAACGTTAGGGTGAAGTGAATGGCAAAAAAGAACAAGTCAGAAAAGCTATTGCCCGACATGGTGGTGGCTGATAACATCGAACTGATACGGCATATCGGACACACGGCGACCCACATGGAAATAGTTGACGCCATGAGAGCATACGCATTCGATACATTCATTCACAGGTATAGTTTTGACTATGCCTGTGAAAAAGCTAATGCGTATCTGCTATCGGAAGAGGGATTGAACAACCTGTGTGTGCTGAAATGTATAAATAACTGGTATTATGGTGGACGCCAGATATATGTTTTTGATGATGATTTTGCCAGCCTGCTGAGTAGTCAGGGCAAGTCAGATTTGCATATCAGCACAGAAACGTTGACGCAATTGCCGTGCAAAAGTTTCTATGTTCAGCGCAAATACCAGGATAGTCTAGGATTTTTCGTTGATATCCAGGGCAACGATATCTGCATAGCTGAATTTTTTGACGGCGACCGTCCAGACGGATTTGTAATGCGTTTCACGGCCGATGATACCGTTGAGGGTATTCTGCAGAAAATGGTGGGTGCTGAAACCACCATTGATGATAGTTTGGTGGCTGAATACGCCGAAATGTTGCAATTTGTTGTCTACCTATCAGCCGTAAACGCTGAAATCGCACCTGTTACGAAACGTCAGGTGCAGAAGAAAACCACCGCACAACATCCACAGAAGCCGTCTGCACAGCCCCAAAAATCAGCCGTAGCAAACGTAGGATACCGTATTGGAACTGCTGTGCGTAAACATAGGCAGGCTGAAAGCAGTGTCAGTTATCAGCATAGCCCACAAGGTCACAGCGCACCGAAAGCACCGCACATCAGGCGTGCACATTTCCATGGTTATCATACCAACAACGGCTACCGTGTAAAATGGCTGAATACGATTTTTGTAAATGCTGATCGTGATGATAACGACGCCAGCACGATCCATAAGGTGCTGCAATAACACTTATATCCGCTCTTTGTGGGCGGATATATTTTTGCACAAATTTTTGTCCTGATTTTGTGCAAGTACACAAAAATACGTCATTGACGTATATTTTTACGAAAATCTATTGACAAATACGTCATTGAGTGTTATAATATAATTACAGTAAGGGGAACGGAAAACCCCGAAAGAAAAAAATGAAAGAGGTAATTAAAATGGCAATCAGAGCAATTCAGTATGTTGACGGATATGTAAAATATGACGAGATTTATCAGGGTATCGAGTACGAGACACTCAGAGACGAAATGGAAGAGCTTGTCGGAGAAGCAATAGACAGCTACGAACTGGAAATCATAAAGTAATTTAGGAGGTAATCACAATGACAATAAAAGAAATGCGCATGCGCACAGGTATGACGCAGAATGAATTCGCAAATAGGCTAAGTATTCCGACAAGGACACTGCAGAACTGGGAGTGCTGCACGAGAGAGTGTCCGCAGTATCTGTTGAATTTAATCGGCTACTACCTCAAGCACGAGAACCTTTTCAAACCCGAAGAGGACATCACGGTGATCGGCAAGGTGAAGATAGCTGATAGAGCAGCAGAGCTGAGCCTGTGCAGTGAGCGAACAGAGGGCGGTACAGTGTTCTGCTGGGAAGCCGTGTACAAGATGTCAGACGGTCAGATAGGACTTATACAATGGGACGGCCAGAAACGTGTGTTTCAGCCGTTGAACGACTTCAAACGCAATGCTGAGGGCATACGCACACAGCCAATGCACGCCTGTCGAACAATTACTCGTGCCGAAATGAAAAAAGCCCCGTTTTGCAGCGCAAAGTTGGAAAGTTTGAGCGAGATAGAATAACTGTGTATCCGCAATGAAAAAAAGCCGCCAGGGCAAACGCTCTGACGGCTAAATTTGTGCGAAATTTATGAGAATTTTACGCGACTATTTCTTGATTTTTTCGCGCAGTTTCTTGATGAATTTCTTGCCAGCTATGCCGTTCTGCTTGTAGCCCCACGCTTTCAGCCTTGTATTGATAGCACTGACAGTGCCCTTGCCGATAATGCCATTATCGTCCAGCTTGGCACCGTCAAGGATCAGCAGTTGTTTCAGGGCATACGACCCGTCTGTGCTTGCGCCTTTCTTATAACCTTTCGTCTCCAGTGTGGGCGGATTGATAGCGTTCTGATTTTTCGGACGCAGAACGCCAAGAACGTGGTTGTAATTGTGATAGACACGTGTGCATGGATCGTTCCTGCCTGTCCAGTTCTGATCGTAGCTGTAGAAATATTTTGTGTTGCCTTCGCCTGTGGCTATGGCAACGTGACCGATACCGCCGTTCAAACTGCCGCCCCATACCACGATGTCACCCTTTTTCGGCACAAACGATAGAGTGTTCTTTATTCTGGTAAAATAGCCCTTGACCGCCTGCCTGTCGAAATCTTCGTAAATCTGCCTAGCATACAGACCTGTGAACATACCGCAGCCGATAACATCACGGTTGTACTGGTTTGCCAGGTCAAAGCACTGTACATTATATGCTTTGTCAAAATCAATGCCCTTGCCCTTATATTTCTTCACAAATTCATCGAATGTCATAGCCATAATTAATCCTCCTTGTCTTTATCTCTAAAAACACCAAACTTTGCCACAATTTTGTTTATCCAGCTAGCCTGCGGATTGATTTCACCATAATTTTCTAGTATAGAAACTATTTCCATGGCGAAAATATACCCAAACACAGCTAGTGCAGTTATAGTTCCTGCAATGCCTGCCAGTTCGCTATGTCCATAGTAGTGCCCCAGCTGTTCAAAACCTATCTCCGAACCGATAGCCACAGCCATGACGACTATTTCGGCAAGCTTGTTCAGACCACCTTTTCTCATTTTTGACGACCGAACGTCGCCTTTGCAATAGGCTTTTATCCAGCCTGTGGCAAAATCAGCCAATGCAAGCCCTATCACGATCATCAGCATTATTATGTACTTCACTTCGCTACCTCGCTTTCATATTTTTCTCCTGTGATTTCTTCATACTGCTCAGGGGTTATCTTGCCCCTGTCGGCAAAATCTTTGACCTGTTCAGCGGTGTACAACCCTAAGTCGTACAAACGTTTGACTTTTCTATACATTGTCGTCACTCTCCTCAATCAGCGTGTCTGTCATCAGCGCAGTATATAGCACCTGCGCTTCTAGCTCGTCCACCTTTGTGGCTTTTTTCGGCTGAAAATCATCAGGGGTCAACCCCAGCTTGTCAGCCATTTTCTTTTGCAAATCTGTCATGTTGTACCTCCCACTTCTGATAGTTTCACGATATACTCTTCCTCACTCGGCACAGGTATTCTGTAATCGTCATTACCACCCTTGAATGTCACTGAACCCCCTGCTTCAACTTCGATGTTTCGCAGGAAATCATCGTCAATTAGGGTTGAAATATCGGTGACGATTGGGGATTCCAATTCGTAATACAGCATTACACCTGACATTGCCTGTTTAAATGCGGTGGCGTCGGTGTAGGCGGTGTCCTTGACCTGAATTTGTGAAACTGCGATACTGTCTCCGTCTAGCACAATTGTTTTATCGACAAATACATTTGAATTTCTAGCAACTGTTATATATTTACTGCACAGTATATTATGAACAGTTATTCCGAACGCACCTAATCTTTTAAACCCAATTGCGGAAACTGGCGCATAGAAATAATCTCCTACTGATTGACTAGATGTTTTCATCCACGTCAGCGTCCCCAAATCAACGCTGTTCACACACTGAACGTATCGTTTATTTTCGTAATCAACATAGTTTCGTGCCGTTCCTGCCGACCAGCCGTAGCCAGGCAGATTGCGGATAGCTTCGGGGATTGGGTAGGCGGTATCACCCACAGCAACCTCTGTCATCCCTGCACTGACAATTTCCCCAGCGTTGTATGGATAATAATCATTAGGGAACATTTTTTCAAATTCTTCCACAGTTGTAGGCTCGTTGCCGCTTCCGAACATGGCGGTTAAATCGAAAATCTGAATTTTAATTTTAACGTCATTGAAAACTGTGCCGACCGCAAATCCTGAAATTCCAGCAACTTTTTGCAGTTCTATGTCTGTTGCGGTTTGGTTTACTAGGACAGATGCAGTGCCTTTATCAACTGCTGGCGTTGTAATTGTTCTATTGAAATAGGCATAACACATTGTTACACCATCTGGATTATTCAAAATCAGCAGTTTTAAAATGTATTTTCCAACCTTATTTTGGGCTGGGCTAAGGGGTTTGAAATAGATATATGACGATTCAGCAGTTCCATTTAGGGTAATCGTTCCGTCTGATTCAGTTGCCACCGTTACACCGTTATTTGTGCCAGAATACGCCTCAAATATTTGATTCCAAACAATCGACCTGCCACCAATATTTTTCACCGACATCAGCTTTGCACCTGTAGGAATAGTCTTTGCGTATGCCGTATCTGTGTCGGTTTCAAATTTGTGTGTCACACCATTGCCCAAGTCGTACAGTGCATTTACACGTCTTTGCAATTCTTTATCTGTCAGCTTTACCGCAGAAATTTCAGCCGTGTTTTCAGCAATTTTCCCGACAGCCGTTACATAATCGTCTGGCAGACTGTCAGCCACCGCCTGTGCTGTCTGTGCGGCGGTTTCAGTAGCTTTGCGGTCTGTAGCGACCTTAGCGGCATTTTCTGCCACTGTAGCCTTGTCAGCTGTTACCTGTTCTGCCAACGTCTGCACTGCCTGTCTGTCAGCCGTAGTGCTGTCAGCATTAGTCTTGGCGGTTTTAGCGTATCCTGCCGTTATGTTCTTGTCGGCTGTGGTCTGTTGTGCTGCCGTTGATGCCTGGGCTGCGGATACCTTTGCAGCGTTCTGCGATGTGACCGCCTCAGCACGTGCGGTTTCTGCACCCTGCATGGCGGTTTCTGCCTGCGTTGCGGACGTTTCAGCCGCTGTCTTTGCGGTTTCGGCACGTTCAGCCGCCTGTTCTGCGGTGTCGGCTGATACTCCTGCGGTGGTAGCTGATTTCTCAGCGTTTTCTGCCATTGTTGTCGCTGTTTCTGCGGCGGTGACAGCTGTCTGCATATCTGCGTGCGCCTGCCTGCCTATGGCATCTATGCGGTCTAACGCATCCATAGCCACGTCAGGTGACGGTACTGCATTATCACCGATAGCCGCACCTATTCTCAGGCGGAATATGCGTGATTTCTTCACCAGCACATATTCATCACCTGACAGCTTTTTTGCACATATCTGACAGCTGACTGTCTGCGCCGATCGCAAGATATCAGCCGTAGGTGTCCACTGTCCGCCTGTGATATCGACCTCGTACTGAACGCCGTCACCGTAGTCTATGGATAGCACATAGCGGTCTGCACCGTCTATCTCCATGCCCTCGACCGATACGGGTCTTGCATTAGTTTCACCAACATAGCCCAGTAGGGCTGTTGATGTCATTGCGTTGTAATTTTCGTCTAGTCTGATTACCATTTCTGCACCCCCTATACGATTGCTATGTAGTCAATGCTATACGTTCCTGCAGGCACGTTGACAGTAGTTGCGCCATTGCTAGGACCCATACAAATCACTGCGAAATATGCGCCCTTGTACACCTGCACATGGGTGCAGTAGTTCTGAAATGGGCTAGGTGTGCCGATATCCCTCAGCGACACGCATATCTGTTTTGGCACAAAATCCAAATTCAGCGGTATTTGTACGCTTGGTGCTGCCTTTTCCAGTGTGTATTCAATCGTACCGTTTTTTATTTTATTCTGGTTTAGGTCATTTACTGCCTGTTCTGTTGCCGTTAGTGCGTCAACCAATGCCTGGCGAACATCACGGCCGTAAAATGCGTTTCTGACAGTTTCGATTGCCGCTGCCAAATCAACATTATTTGCCATTTTATCCCTCCTAGTCTAGTGTGTGTTTTTTTGTGGTGATACTGTTGCACATAATATCACCTGTCTTGCCGTAGCACTGTATTGCGGTTTTTTCATTTTCGTTATACAAATACATCGCCCTGTTATTGGTATCAACTGTAAATACTTTTTTTCCGCTGTCTGTGTACGTTGAAATATTACCACTATTTGTATCTAGTGAAAATTTTAATTCGTTATTCCAATAGCCCGACATAGCGCCAGCCTGCAGAACGATATGACCGCCTATTGTGCTGTTATCAATGCGTATTTCCAACGGACTGACTTTCAGCGTCCATTCATTATGGGATAGCTGAATTACACTGATATTCTGGCTAGACGTTTTTATATTTATCGTTCCACCTGTGATAGTTGCTGATTTTGACGACAGTTTGTTAGCGACCACGTTTCCGTTCTCGTCCACTTTGAACGTTCCATTGCCGTTGTTGATTTTCAACCCTGTCAGGGTCAGGGCGGTTATAAAACTAGCCACCAAATTTCCGTCGATAGTCCATGCGTTTGTGTACGGCCCTGTTTTTGCAGAACCGCCGTCTGATGATTTCCAAAAACCTAACCCATTTTTGTTTAATTGAATGCAGGATTTACAGGTATTTATATCAGCCGTATCCATAATCAGAATGCGCTCTGGCTTTTCTGACGGGTCAAGAATGACGTGTCCGCCCTCTGCGCCCGTAATCAGTTTTGTGGCATTTTCAATTTTGCTGTCTATGACCTGTCTGTTTCTGAATTCACTATTATCAATAGCGGTCTGCAGGCTCTTGGTTTTGGCTGTCATGAACCCTGTCATGGTCTCAAATTTGTCACCAAATGTCAACTCCGATTGTTCAGGATTGTCAAGGTTTATAGTAATGCCGATTATGCGCAAATCTTCGTCAATCCCCATAAGAGGGTTGACCACACGATACCAGCACCCTAGCTCAAACCGTTCAAAATTCATGTCAATTGTTGACAAATCGACCGCAGTTATTTTATACTGCTTTTTGGCTTTATTTGCACTTTTCAGGTATGCTGTAGCTTTTGTTTTCAAAATTGACGCCTGCGTCACATCGTCCCACGTCTGTGTACCGCTGATTACGCCATATTTAGCGACTAACGCACTATCTTCGATATAGTCTTTACCGCCGTTTACACTGCCAATCGTCAGCCTTTTCTCGCTATCGGTCAGCTTTGCACCCAGTGGATATAGCCGTGTAACAACGCTCGTTTCGTCAACTTCACGGCTGATAGTTTTGAGATTTACTGCCAGTTCTATTTTTGTGTCTGTGCCGTGTCCGATATGTTCCAGATAGTCTATATACACTTTGCCGTCTTTATCTCTGAGCTGTATCTCGCCGCCGAATTTCCCGACCAGTTGTTCAGATATTGCGTCCATAGTTGATACCCAGTTGACAGAATATGTGTAATTATTTTCAGCCGTAACAGTGACCTGCCCCAGCTCTATACGCTTATCTGCACCCACCTGAGAATTGTGTTTTGAAAGAAAGGCTGACAGTACTGTGCGTATACCTACCATTTTGTATTCAATATATGGCTGAACACTATCGTATAGCCAGCCTAAACGCCCCTCGCAGGTGACAGATTTACAAATCAGCCCTTGTTCGCCCATGCTGTCAGGGCATTTCAGTACACGTCCGATAAAAACGTCTTTGCCTGTGCTATCGTCCGTGACAGTGACCGATGTTGTCAGCGGTTTCAGTTTGTCATATCCTGCATTGTCGGGGTATATGGTAAACGTGAAACTGTCAACGGCATTGACAGCCTTGACGATTTTTCCACCTGAAATGCGGTCAAGGTTATCACTATGTATCGTGGTTTTCTCAATGCCGTTTGTGATAGTGACAGTATGCATTTATAACACCTCCTCATGCAGATCCAGCGTGAGCGACCCGAAGCCATACGCTGACAAAGTGTTCAAACCCGGCTGTAAAATCAGTTCGTCCATATCGAATGGTTTTTCTGTCGGTCTGTATACCTTTTCGGAAATATCAACGCTGTTGTTTTGAAAATGTGTGAATCCTACCTTGTCAATATCATCAGCAGACCGCCTATATATCAGACGTGGTTTTATCGGCGCGTCTGAATACAAATAGACTTTCAAAACACCCATAGGGGCGTGTGGAGCCATTTCAATAGCCGTCAGTGTCATGTCCGTAAGATTTAGATAGTCATTTTCAAAACTGAAATTGTCAAATCCCTTGTCAGAAAAATCGTCAGATATCTTATACGGCTGTGCTTTGAACGTTGCCGTTACCTCAACATGATATCCCTTTTCACTTTCAGCACAGCTAATCGCTCTTGCCTTATAATGGTAAATTTCGGCATCATCGTATAAATCACATTCGCCAGCCGACAAAATCCAGTTTTCAAAATCTGCCACTGTTTTCCGCAGGGCGGTTTTTGGACAGTCCATAAACACGAATTTGTATGTCAACGTTCGTGTATCATAGGTAGGTTTACCGCCATTCTGATATGTGAAACATATGTCGCCATTGCGGTATGGTATAGTAGCCGATATATCCCTGATACTTGGCGGCGGTGTACTGCGTGATGTCAGCAACGCTCCAAAATCGGTATAGGAATTTTTACCATTTATCGTTATACTAGACATTGTCAGCCACCCTCCTAGCATTCAGATTGATTTTTTCAGCCATAGCAACGTCCATGTATGGTGCTGTCACTGTGGCAAAACGTTTTCCGTCAATGTTCATAACCACTGTCAGATCACCGCTCTTGCCGTGTTGTGTGGTGCTGTCGGCTTCGGTTGATATTTTGTCAGCCGTTTTTCTTGCGTTCTGTCTGCCTATCATGACAGGATCCATTTCAGCCGATACGCCTGCAACGCTGTCAACGATAGCCTGTGCCTCGTTCACTGGTTCGTCCGCAGCGTCTTCCATACCGACAGCGATACCAGACGGCAGATACTGACCGACCTTTTTCGCCATAACCCTTGAAGGCGAATGAATGTCGAAAAAATCACAGAATCCGTCTATAATGGCACTTCCAACATCTTCAACAACGCTCCAAATTCCACTGACGGCAGAAACCAAGCCGTTTAAAATGCCCTTGAGGATATTTGCGCCCAAGTCCAGCCAATCAACTTCCTTGAAGCCGTCTATGATAGCGCTGATTATATCAGGCAATGCGTCTATGATAGCAGGTATAGCGTCAGGAAATCCCTTTGCTAATGCGACTATCAACTCCATGCCTGCCTTGACCAGCGCAGGCAGATTTTCCGTCAACGAATCTGTTATAACAGGTATCAACGCTATTATTGCGTCAATCAAATCAGGTGTGCATTTGGTCAGACCTGTTATCAATCCTGTTAGTAATTGGAAACCGCCCTCGATAATTGCAGGCAGATTTTCAATCAGCGTGTCAGTTATTTGTTTTATCAAACTAGGTAACATCGGCATCAACTGTCCGATAACGTCATTTAGTCCGTCAATCAGACCCAAAAACAGTGTGATTGCGCCCTGCACCAGTTCAGGCACTAGCGTCGGGATAGTTGAAACCAACGCATTTATCAGCCCGAAAAAGCCGTTAAGCAGTGACGGCAGAATTGAGTTGATTAGTGACGGGGCTGATTGTGCCAGCGATTGAATGATAGATGTTAAAACTGTGGTTGCCGCTGTGATTAGCGTAGGTGCGTTTTCGGCAAGCGTTTCTGACGCAGAACTGAACAGCCCAGATATAACAATCGGGATTTGTTCGGTCAAGCTGTCAAGACCGCCACTGTCATATGCGTCTAGCAAACTAGAAACGCCGTCAAACAGTTTGGTGAAACCGCCCGACAATTTCTGAACAGCTGGTAACGATTTTGTCAGAAAATCTGCCGCCATTCCCTTTGCACCAGCCATAACAGGCGTGAATGCAGTTCCCAAAGACGCAAGGGCGTCCTGCAATTCAAAACTAGCACGTTCATAGTCCAGCGTTGATTTATTTGCTGATTGGTATTCGTCATTGATTTCCGACAGACCCGAATTTGCCAACCAATCAAGGGCATACTGCTGACGTTCTGCCTCTGATGTGCAATTCTGTAGACCCGCATTAAAATCGTCAACGCTATCACCCATACGCCCGATAAGTTCTGAAAACTGACCTGTCGCAGCACCTGTGGCAAGGGTTTCCTGCAGACTATCTGAAAGGCTCTCAATTTTCAAGGTATCAGGGAATTTTTCAACCGCTCCGCTGAGTGCATTTATAGCAGGCGTCATTTGTTCATCGCTGAAACCAACAGCCATAAGGTTTGATAACGCTTCAATGCTCGAATCGGACTCGCCTGTGATAGCCACCAAATCTTGCATTTTTGATTTCATAAAGTCAAAATTGTTGCCACTGGTTTCGGCGTTCGTTTTCAATTTGGTCATATCGCTGTTCCACTCACGGCTTGCTTCAACGTTTGCCGCAAGCGCCGTTGTTACAGCCGCAAGACCAACACCTATGGTCTGCGTGTATTTTTTGAACCCATCAGCCGCCTTGCCTATCATGGCTGTGTCTATTTTGCCCAGCGTTGCCGTGAACTTTACGGCTTTGCTTGTTGCACCGCCTATGACAGAACCGACTTTTTCGACTTTCTTTATGACAGGCTCGACCTTGTCTTTGGCTTCTTTGAACGCAGTGCCGATAACGTGAATGTTTTTCTTCTCGTCTTTCAGGCTTGACAGCTTCGACTTCGTTGTTTCCAACTCTCGCTGAAACGCACGATACTGTCCTGCGTCTATCTCGCCTTTTTTATACTGCGCTGTGACCTGTGATTGTGCTTCTTTTAGCACGTCCAACTTTGACTTTGTCTCTTTGATACTATCTTTCAGCAGGTCTTGCTTTTGCTTGACCAACGTGACGTTATTCGGGTCTAGCTTCAGGGCTTTATCGACCGCTTTCAACTCGCTTTCCAGCTCACGGCTCTTTTTGTTTGTTTCTTTCAGCGCCTTGTCAAGACCTGTGGTGTCACCGCCTATTTTTATCGTAATACCTTTTATGCTACTTTTTGCCACCTATCATTACCCCCTTTCCGAAATTTTCTCTCAAAGCCTGTCGGTCAGGCTTCGTCAGGGTCAGCCTATATGCGTTGTCTAGGTACTCTTGACCGCTCTCTGTCTGCCTGAGCCGTGCGATAAATGCGTCACGACGTATTAGCAGATAGTCATAGTAGTCCATATCATCAACATCATATAGCGATATACCCATATAGTCCGCAACTAACTTTTCCCACGTTGAGGAAATTTCATATTTCTCCCCCTCCCTATCCTGCGGTGGATAGTAGGGGAGCGCTAGTTTTTTGAATTTTTGATTTCCAGCAGATAGTCGATATATGTGCGGTAGAATGTTTGAATGTCGTATATATCCCAATCAGCCAGTGTTTCAGTCGTTATTGGTATCTTTGCGATGTTGTGTGACATCAGCTTTGCACACATCTCAATTGCTTCATCTAGCTTGTTGCCGCCTAACTTTGCGGATATTTCCCCGAACGCTTCAATCTCACCCTTTGTGGGTGGCATAACAAAAATCGTGGTATGCTTTTCATCAGCCAGCTCAATACGCAGGCTAGGTTTTTGCATTTTATTGAAATTCAACGTCTTTGGCATTTTTATACACCTCCAAAAAAACAGCCCACTGAAAATCTCAGCAGGCTGTGTATTTGTGTTGCTTATGTGGCACTTATTGACTTATCCTCTTCGATGTAGGTAATCAGCGTTCCTTCGCTGTCGCTTGGCAGTGCTTTGAATTCTGCGTCAATAACGCTTTCCTTGTCCTTTGCAAATGCCAGCTCAATGCCGCTCTGGTTGTTGCCCACGATCATGACCCATATATCTCCGTCAGCTGCGTCAACGTGGTGGAAACACAAAACATACTTCTTACGACGTATATTCTTCAGACCACCGATTTTGACAGTTCTACGTTTCTTGCTGGTATCTTCTGTAACTCTTGCGGTATCGCAGAGAACGTCAAGCGTATTGCCGTTGAATACTACGATTCCAGTTTTCAGTGTAGCCTCTTCTTCGGTGGTGATTGTTTTCTGGTGCGTGCCGTCATCATCACTTGCCGTATAGGATGTCGGCTTATAAGACAGGGTTGCACCGCCCTGGATATAGCCCAAAACATTGGCTTTGGTGCAGATAGTATCAACATCAGGTATTGTTTCATCGTTGAAATCCTGATAGTAGATATAACCGCTTCCCAAGATGATGTTGCTTGGGGCTTTCTTTGTCTCAGCCATTTTAATTCCTCCTTTTTAAATTTGTGATTTATGTACGAACAATTTTTCAACAGATTTTGGGCGTTTGTTATTACTATTTAACGTTCTTAAAACTTCTTTTTGCCAAACGCAAACAAAATCGTCAGGTGCTTGCAGTTCCGAAATAAATACTGTGTTTTTCTCACTGATTTTTCTCATGTATTCCCAAAATTCAGAACTATCAAATTCGCCTGTTGAATAGCCTGTAACGCCAGCATATGGTGGGTCAGCGTATACTATAGAGCCGTCGGGAATATCAACGCTACGATAATCAACACAGATAAATTTTGCTGTTTTAAGATTTTCAATATCTCGCATTATAGCATTCTTACCTTGCTTGGCATAATTGTCGCCGTTTCTGTTCCGGGCATAGCACTGAAACCACATTCCGCCAAACGAACACGCAAAGCCCACAAAGCCAGCCAACGCCTTATCCTCGTCCTTATGCTCACGAATATATCTATATTGTTCTTCGGATATATTTTCGGGCAAATCATAGCCGTTTTGTAGTGCCTGATACATAGCTATCAGATATGGGTGCAGGTCATTGCATATAACATTTTCAAAATGTGGTGCTAATTTTGTTTCGATTGCACAGCCGCCACAGAACAAACTTACAAACGTCTTAGTATTTTCCTTTTTTTGTAAAATAAGTTCTGAGATAGGTTTTGCAATTTTGCATTTACCGCCTAAATATTGCATTGTCTCTTCCTTTACTTCAAATAATTGGTAAATGAATATCTTATCTGATATTCCTTGCTGTCTTCAATCCAGCTTTCAGACTTTTCCAAGTCAAAATCTGCAAACTGTTTTTCAACAGCCGTTTCTAAATTAACGTCGATTTTTCTGGTGTACAATTCAATGACTATCGTCTGCTCTCGCAGGCTTGCGGGGTGCATATCGTCTCCGCTGTCTATGGTGCTTTCACGATAGAACACACAGTATGGCGTTTTCATTTCATCACGTGATGAATAGTATGCGACCTTGTCTTTCAGTTCGTCGATAGCCGTTAATCGTGAACGTATATCAGCCAATGTCAAATTCATTTCTTCAACCTCGTTTCTATCAGTTCAGGCAGTGCCTTTTGTGCATACTCCTCAACAGGTTTAATATGCACAAATGCCTTTACTCTGCCCTTACCGCCTTTCTTTGCGTGACCGTGCTCCAGCAAATGTGTCAAATAATAGTATTTTTTGTTGCGCACAATCACACGCTTGTTGCCCGATTTAGCGTATACTGTTTCAGCTTTCCAGCTTTCGGCATACTTGCCTGTGCGGCGTGGTGATGTGGTTTTCAGCTTTTCGACACACTGGTCTGCAACCTCGTCGATACAGCCGTCAACTATTTTTGCAGTTTCTTCACTGTATTCTTTCAGGTCATCAGCGACCTGTTTTGCCAGTTTGCTGACATCAATTTCAACCGATTTCATCAGCTATCACCGCCAAAACGTTCAGCCGTCAGTTCAATGGCTGTTCCTGCGACATATGTGCGTATGATACGATACTCCCGACCGTTATAGAATAACATATCTTCATCATCATAGTCATAGTAATCTGCCATTTTGATTTTCAGCGTGGGTTGAAACCCTGCTTGTGCGGCGCTGTAAAATTCAGACCGTGAGATTGATGATACTTGACAGAACACTTCTTTGGCGTTCTCCCAATCAACGACCTTTTCTTGGTTTCCTATCTCGTCCGAAACTATCTTTGCTTTGGCGATTTTTACAACATCATTAAACACTGTTAAATCCCCTCCGTGTAGTCCTCGTTCAGACTTAGTGCGTCTCGCAGGCGCTCGTAATTTTTGCGGAAATTTTCTCCCTTGCCGTTGAAATCATACTGCCATTTGACATAGTTTTCGATAGCCTTTTTCAGAATTGCGCTGCAATCGTCAGCGTCAAAGGGAACGAACACGCCCACACGCTTCAAGTCTTCCATGCAGGCGTCAACGTTTGACATAATGTCGCTATCTAGCTTGTTATGCGATATCCTCAGCGAATTTTTCAAACTTTCAAGCATTCGTTATGCCCCCTTTATCATCATGATTACTTGCTCTTTTTTGTGAGCGTTACAAGACTGTTCTTGTCGACGACCTTGCCGTCTACCAACATGATACCCTTTATAACCTGATCCTCAGTGTCATTATCCTCATATCTCTTGATTGTCATCTGGAGATTTGTGTTGAGAATATAATCCTCAGGGCGGAAAAGGAAAGCGACGATTGTGTCAGCTGATACAGTGTCGGTATAAGCGGCGATATCATCTGAGAACACAACAGGTGTGCCAAGAATAGATGGCTGCATACTACCGTTGATACCATAGTTGACCCTTGCGATAGGCTGTCCCTGAGTATCTGTCATTGCCTGGATAGTGCAGAATGTTGACCAGTTCATAAACCACTTAACGCCTGCTCTATAACCTGACGGAATTTTTGACATCATATTCCACAGGGTATCGTATGTAATGCCGCTTGCCAGTGCAACGTTCACATTCTGACCGCTGACAACAGTTTCTGTCAGAATGCCCTTTGGTCTGGTTGTGCCGTCGCCCTTGATGATTGCTGTCTCGATAGCAGCGATCATTGCGTCGGCTACCTGATTAACGAACACAGTTTCAAAGAAATCAAGAGATACTATCGAAACTTCAAGCGACATTGAAATTGGGCATCTGAGCTTGAAGTAGCTGAAAGTGATTGAACCTGTAGTCTTTTTCTGTGTGTCAGAGCTTGCACCCTCGGCGACCCATGTTGCAACTGGCTTGGCGCTTGATGTAGGGATTGTCACGCCACCCTTGATGTTTGTCTTTGTGACAAGGGCATAGATCTGGCCGTGTTCCTCCAGCTTTTCAACGATTCTCTGCATGGTTGTTGACGGAATAACAGCCGCAACGTCAGTGGTCTTTGTGCTCTGCGCTTCGTTCGCAAACTTCGCAGGGATTGGTGTACCCTCGAGAACGTTGTGCATAAATGCAGTTCTGTACTCGATGCTGTCATAGATGTTTGATGTGTGTGTGATCGCATTCTCGTTCATCTTGTTTTCATTCCTTTCGATAATATTTTTCATGGTGTCTGACGCATGGTCTTTTGTCATAGCGTTCAGATTTGCCTGTGCCTTTGCCGCTTTTTCAGCGTCATTCATCAGCTTTTCGGCTTCCTCAAAATTGCCCTCGTCGATAAGAGCCTGAGCCTTGTCAAGCATTTCCTGTCTTGTCATTTTTATAACCCTCCTTTAGTTTGTCAAGCCTTGCCTGTGCTGTTATCTTTTTATCAGCACGCTCAGCTTTCATTTTTTCGATTACGTTCTGCGGTATGATATCGCAGTAGGCCGCCACAAGCTGTGACTTGACGTTCCTGCTTTCTGCGATTTCGTCTATCAACCCCAGTTCGACCGCTTCATCAGCCGTCAGCCATGTTTCCTTGTCCATGATTTCCAGTGCCTTTTCCTTTGTCATGCCTGATTTGGTTATGTAAGCATTTGCAATGGTCTCATTGGCTTTTTGCAGAACCTCTGACATTTTGTCCATGTCATGGTAATCACCTCTTGTCGCTGATGATACGTTATGCACCATGATCTGTGCCGTCGGTGATATATCTGACTTGCCTGCACACGCTATCACGCTTGCCGCACTTGCTGCAAGACCGACAACGTGTATCTTGACATCACCTGAATATTCACGGATTGCCGAATAGATTTCGGACGCCGCAAAAATATCACCACCGCCAGAGTTGATGTAAACTTCCAACGGCTCGCCTTTTTCAGTTGCTGCAGTTATATCATTTAAGACCCTCGCAGGGGAAGTGGCGTCAATGTCGAAAAGGTCATAGATCCACTGGTCATCATTCGGAATGATAGTACCTTTGACGTTAATTTTCATCATTTTCACCTCCCTCGCCGCTGTCTATCTTTGCCGTGTCAAGTCTGACATAGTATTGATCGCCCGAAGGAATGTCAGCCAGATTGAACACGCTTCGGATTTCGTTTGCATTCATGATACCTCTGTCGAAAAACTGCACCAAATTCAACTTAGTTGACATTGACGCAGTGCTCAGGTTGAACGCTTCAAAAACTATTTTGTTACCATATCCTCTTTCGATACGGCTGAATAGTTTTCGTGTAAATTCGCCAGCCAGTTCCATTACCACTGGTTCTATCTCCGATTCGTAGTAGGCGTTGTATTGGTCTTCGGTGTAGTTCGACTGCACGATATTTGCGTTTGTGTTAAACAGCGAATAAATTCTCTGTGTGGTTTTTTCCATGACCGATGAATTCGGCACATAGTCCTTTGCGTCAACTTGTTTTGCGTCCGCCTTGCTGTCAACCGCCGCAACACCTGTGCCGTTTTGAACGCTCATGAACTGCTCGCTGAACTCCTGCGCCTGCTTTTTCAAATCTTCAGGGCGCAGGGAGCTGGTGAACTTCAACAGCCAGCGAATAATTGACGAATTCTTGATTGCCTTGACAATGCCCTGGTCTGTAGTTGTCACGATTTCCATTAGTGGCGTCAGCGTTTCACTCAGCCGTTCGCCGAAGATATCGTCTTTGTAAAAATCACTACGTAAATGAATGATATCTGCATACGGAAACGTATATCTTTGCCCGTTGAAAAACGTGAATTTCAAATACAAATCGTTGCCGATATATACGCATTCCGCACTGTCCGCAGGAATAGGATATAGTTCAGTAGGATAGCCGTTGCCGTCACGGATAATCAGAATAAATGCGTTGTTGTTTAAACACAGCTGCGTTGCAATCTTTTCCAACATTTTTTGTAGCGTCATGAATTCATTTGGCTCTTCCAACAGCATTCGCATATATGGTTCAGGGTTTATCTCGATACTGCCGTCACCATTTCGGCTATATGATTTTCTGATATGCTTTGCGGTCAGTTTTCCAATAGCCTTGACCTTTGGGCGAATGCAGGCACGCACCAAATCCGACCGATAAACATTGCCGTCCCAACTATAGTAGCCGTTGCCGATTTCCGACATCATCTTATATCGGGTCACTACCTGTGATCTGTTTTTAAAACGATTTATCAGACCCATTTTTTCACCCCTTTCCTATATCAAACTCTCAAATTCTTCCTGCCGATTATAATAGACCACATATGCGTCTAGTAGCGCCGCAAGTCCGTCGATTCTTTGCGTTCGGTCAGATTTCTTACACGGCTGAATGTTGCCGTTGACATCTGTCTTTACAGCCGTATTCAGAAAACACCATTTGTCAATTGGATTGTTGCCGTAGACAATGTTGTGTCGCTGAAACTCAGCCTTCAAATTCTTCATTGGGTCAGACAGTGTTATAACGCCCTGACGCACAGGTACTAAAACACCCTTGCCAAACTCTTCTTCAAACGCTTTTATCAGCTCGTCTGAAACGTGCCAAGGGTCATAGCCGATAGCCAACGGATAAATATCTTCTTTATCCCTCAGTTCCAAAAACCAGTCTAGGATAACACGCTTATTGACCTTGTTTCCCTCACACGTCCTCAGCAGACCTTGTGATTTCCACAATTCATACGGCACACTATCTCGTCCACGTCTGTCACCCTTTTCAGCGTCAGCGTCAAGAACGGCTTGCGGAATCCAATACATAGATTTTACATACAATCTATCATCATCAGGCTTCTTGCAGATAGCCTTTGCGGCATTCAGGTCTATATAGTCAGCGGCGTCAAAACCACCGATGAAATATCTGAACGGATAGTCCGTGATAGGTTCTTCATTGTTCAGCTCGTCCCATGTCAGCCAGCCACTTTCGGTATTCTGCGGAAGGTTGAAATCCTTGACCATAACTGTTGCTTTGAAGCTAGGATCATCTTTGGCTTTTTGCACCATTTGGCGCAAATAGTCGGTTGATTTTATCGTGCCCAGCCCAGGGTTTGCTTTCAGCCAGCATTCTTCTTTGTCCCATTCGTCAGGGCTATCCAGTTCGTAGATAAACGGCAGAAACCTGTTATTATTTTCTGTCAGCCGTCCGTATAGCAAATTATTTGCATATTCGTATTGGGCGTCAAAAATGCCGCCACGAACAAAGCCGTTTGTAGTAATGCAAAATAAAATGGGCTGCTGTCTAGCACCCATTGCTTGCTTTATCAAATCATATAGATCTCGGTTCTTGATTGCCGCCAGTTCGTCAATAACACCGCAGTGAACGTCCAGACCGTCAAGGCTGTTTGAATTACTTGCAAGGGCTTTTATAAATCCCATGTTCAACGGGAAATATAAATCGGCTGCACATTTACGAATATGTTTGCTCAGTAGTGGCGATTGTTTTATCATTTTGTAGCAGGCATTAAAACCTAGCTTTGCCTGATCTAGCATTGTGGCGATGTTATATATCTGCGGTGAACCCTCTCCGTCATTGACTAGCATATCATTCTCGACCGCCGCAGTTTCCGTTGTCTTGCCGTTCTTTCGACCTTCGATTATCAAACATTCGTTATACTGACGCAGGTTGTTATCATCAACGAAACCGAATAGCGCCTGCAATCTTGCTTTTTGAAACAACTCCAACTTCAATGGCTGACCTAGTTTTCCAGACGGCTGTTTACAGAATTTTTCGATAAAATCCGTATGCCGTGTTGCAATAGCTTCGTCAAAATGAAATTCATCAGGGCTTGCAAATCTGTTCAGCAGCATTTCCGAAACCTTTTTCATTTTCTCACACGCAACGATATTTCCGTCATAAATGCCAGTAAAATATTTTTCAAACTCCGTCAACGCTTTGCACCGCCTAGGAATTCCAACAGCTCGTCACCCTCAGATTTTTGCAGGCTGTCAAGGATAATATCCTCAACTGTCTTTGCCATTGCATTATATTTTCCAATTAACGTTGCATACGCTTTGCTTGCAGGGTGCTCTGTCTTGACAGTAAAACCATTGCCGTTTGTTGCTTCGATGATTGCGCCCTCTGCTTTTATTTTTTTCTGATACTCGCTCAGCAGATTCTCCATGTACTCCAGCTGATCTAACAGCTTTATGCCCAGCTCTCTCTTAGCTGGTTCACAACTATCCACAGCTTTTCGCAGCTCGCTCAAATTCTTTTTGATTTTTGCCATTGTCAGATTACACCCCTTTATGTGATTTTGTTGCGCGTAAAAAATGACCTTTGCCCCCTCGGTATCTTAGGAAAAAATTCAGTCCAAATTTGAGGGGGGTACGGGCATACCAAATGCGTCAAATTCACATTTTGTTAATTTTTTAGGCGATTTTTGGTAAAAATGACCCTCGAAATTATCATGACATTTTTTGCATACAAATTCGAGATTGGCATGATTTAATGATACCTCAGGGTCACTAATGTTTGCTGGTGTCAACAATGTTCGGTGATGAACGATATATCCAGCACGTTCGTGACATTCTTCGCAAAGACCGCCGTCGATTAATATGCGTTTGTCAATGTAAGATTGGCGACACTTCTTCCATGCCACTGAGCGGTAAAAAGAATATGCAAAGTCTTTCATAGTGCCGCCCCCATAAAATAAAAATGCCACACGTGGGACACATTGCTAAGAGGTGTGTGTGGCTGATTGGTATCGGCGTCAACATCATTGCAGTATCGACCGATATATCCGCCATAGCTAATGCCATAGCGGAAGTCAGGAGATCTAAAACAAAAGAAGTAAAAAAACATGGAGCAGGTTAAGTGATGGCGCACCGCCCCTGCACATTGCCTGAGGGCTAGCCACTCAGGCGTAAAAAACGAGGTTGGCTTTTATTGAGGAGATAACCAACTGACCTTTGCCCTATCGGGCTATTATACAGTATAGCACATTAATTATTCCAATTCACTCCAATTTGCTCCACTCTTTTGGAATAACAATATTTTTCAGTGCCTCACCATGAATTCTGTAAATTGCGCTTTTGGAATAGTGCATATGGTCATTTATCCCCATTATGTATTTTCCATTCTTTTCATTGAACTTGCCTTCCAAACGCTGATAAAGAATGTACCGCCGTGTAAGCACCTCTCGCTGACTTGCGTCTGATAATGCGTCAATAGACTGCTCAATTTGCAGACGTTTGTCAATCAGTGCCAATGCTCGTTCTTGCTTTTTGTGTTCATATTCAGCAACTTTTTCTATAACTTTGGGCATTTTGTCGAAACTTCCGCTGCCATGACTGGCACCTGTATTCTCATAGGATATGCCAGCATACTCCAACTGCGACTTCAACTTTTCAATCGTCAATTCGATTAATTTCACTTGACGCTCAATTTCATATGCCGTGCTAAGGTATTCTTTTGCTGTCATTTCAACCGCCTTTCTGCACCCTGTCGGTCATTTCCGTTGATATCAGCTCCGACAGGTCAATGCCGTATGTCTCTTTCAGATAGCTGGCGTTGTTATCGTTGTCAAATTCAGCCGCGTCCATGATGTCAAACGTGCTATTCACTGCGTCGATGAATGCACGCAGGCGTTTGCCTTTCCAGCCGTACCACTTGTCTAGCGTCCACAAAACAGTCGCCATTATCTGTTCTGTGATATCCTGCATTATCTCACCCTGCAGTTCGCTATATCTTTTCTGCATTTCCTTTGCGACCTCTTTCTTGATGTCGCTTTGTCTGACGATGTTCGTTCGTGCTTTCATGGCATTTCACCAGCTTCCAGAAATTCAGGGGTGTCGAAAACATTTCCGACAATTTCGCACATATAAAAATCGCTAGGGCATATGTTTGACGTGTCACTTTCTCCGAAAAATCCAGCCTCAGGGTCAAATTTAATCTCAAAAACTTTTTTGTCAATATGTTTTGAAATATTTCTGTCGCACAGGCAGAGATCCCCTTCAAAAATTTTATTGCCGTTCGTGTCGGTAAGACCTGTGTACTGACCGACAGTTTCAGGGTCAACCGAATATGTTATCGGGATTGTATCAACAAACTGTTTGTCATTGAAATCATCGATTACCAGATTGTCGCAAATGATGTGTTCAAAATTAACACCCTTGTCCTTGAAATATGGACGTTTTCTGATAACGTAATAACCACTTGCCCATTTGCCATTGGCAATGCGCTTGCCTCTAAATAGTATTTCTCGCATTGCCGTCTCTCCTTGTTGCCAAACTTTCAGTGCCATTTTTTTGCACCTGTGCAGGCACTGCCACGAACGACCACTCGTAAGCTTCAAGCGGCTCGTCAAGAATGTGATAACACAGCATACCGCCGTATTCACCGCCCTTTTCATGGCCACAGCTGCCCTTGTACATATCCGCTCCGCATACAGAGCAAAGCTTCTTTCCCATAGTGCAGCTAACGGATCCCTCTTTCTTTATTCCGCCCTGGATCTCGCTTATAAGATCGCCGTTAGAAGCAGTACGCACCATGTAAGCCTTTGCCATAAGCCTGCGGTAGACCTCTCCGTCTGTCGTAATTTTCCCAGGCAGAGTTTCCACCCATGTGTCGAATATTCTAGCAGTCTGCTTTGAGCTTTTAGGATCATGATCGAAAATACCCGTTCTGCCCTTAAAAAGCTCCGCAAGCTTCCTCAAAGCACCTGATGAAAACTTTTCACCATCTCTGTCAATGTCATTGTCACAAAGCGCCACCCTGAAAACAAAGACCTTGTCCTCCGTTAGCGGCTCTCTCACATAGTCGTTTATCTTTTCAAGCTCCTCGCCTGATACTGTTTCGCTCATTGCATTTCCTCCTTTATAGTTTTTCTTGTTCTTCTTTCTTATCAACCTAGCTCCGCAGTTAGGGCAGTATGGTGTTACATCGCATTCATCATGCCCGTACCAACCGCAGACCGAACATACAGGAATTTTTAATGTTATACGTTTCATCATAATCATAATTTTTTGATTAACGTTTTTATCATCTACAATAGCACAGCTATGACCATTAGTGTACTCTTCTTTTATGCCAACCTTGTTGCTTGGCACGAGCTTTGTTTTTTTGTGAAATTTCCATTCTCCATGCTTAACCTCCTGCACGTCTGCAGTAGGCTGTTCGTTGATTATATCAGCGATACTGCTGTTATCACCCAGAATGCCTGTTATGCCCTTTTCGTATATCGGCATACACGCCGCCGATAATTCGTTAATCAGATTGTCTGCATCGATGTATCTTGCCATATGTTATACCTCCAAATCATCAAATGTCAGCTGGTTGAAATCTTCGCCTAGCCACCAGCGAAAAACGTCTTGCCCTGTTTGCCATGACATTTTAGCTGATCTCCCAAGTTTTTTTCTACGTTCTAGCATTCTATCAAATGCCGTTATATAATTTTGTTTGTATTTCGGATATCGTTCAAATTCAACGTATCTATGTTTCCCTGCTATAGGACAGCCAACGCAACCTATACGATTAAAACCGCATTCATACAGCGGATTTGATTTGCAACCATAGTAGTGCAAAAAATCCCACACATCATCATCAGACCAGTCGACTATAGGGTTTACCATAGTTTTCGTTGTGCGATAGCAGTGTTCAACCAACCTACGATTTTTGTCGTTATCATCATTAAAAATGATTCCACCCTGATACGTTTGTTGATATTCTGTGCCTATTTCATCAGCTGTTTTCATCGTTGATTTAGGTTTTCCGACAACTTTAACGACGTCCACTGTTTCTCTACGACGTCGACTTTCAGACCACCTAACACCCGTGACAACAACACGTCCTGTGCCGCCACGTTCTTTTAATTCGCTGCAGCAATATCTCGCAAGGCGTGTCGGAGGCATTAGTTTTTTAACAATCAAATTCCACATTGTAACATGATTGCCGTTCTTGTCATACGCCTTGTCAATTCTGACATCTGGCTGAGATTGAATATACCTCACAGTTTCGGGCGCATCAACAGTTGTCAGATTATGTACTGCTTCAAATTTAACACCTGCGAGTTGTGCCAAAATTTTGATACAGTCACTATCTTTTCCGCCGCTATATGCTAGATAATATCTGTCCGCAGGTTCAAACGCTTTCAAACGTTCGATAGCCTTTTGTTCTTTTGCACTATCCATATAGCCTCCTAAAAAGTTACAGTCACATTCAACACTGCCGCCGCTAACCAGTAGACGGCTTTCTTGTAGTCTTTCTGCACGGCGTATATAATTGCCGCTCCCACGTCTAGCAAAATCAGCAGGAGCGGGAATATGTATTCAGGTTTGATTTTTGTCATTCTATCCCCACCAATCTGACACCGGAATATTCAACCCTAAGTGCCTGTGAATTAAATAAACAAACCGGGGCGAGCCCGTGACTGCTGTACGCACCGTTGCTGTGGACAGCTCCTGTCGGGCTGACGTAACGCACGTAGCGAGCGAGGCCAGTGTCACACCTCCACGGAGTAAGCGTCCACATGCATTCTTCGAAGAGTGGCACATAATCTCTATACTTGCGGTACTGGTCGCAAGTGAGCAGCGTTATATAATCTTCACACGTTCCGTAAGCTTTATCGCCGTTATCTGCGACAAGGTCAGACGTTTGCTTTATAAGATGCTCCGTGTTAAAATGTTCCTCGAGCACATCTTCGTTAAGAAAGCGGCGGAGAGTGGATTTCTCCCAGTTGTTGCAGCCGTCCTTGAACTCCTCGTTAAAACGCTTTATGCACCAACACTCAGCCGTTATCGCTAAGTAGTTGCCGTTGATAATGTCAAGGCATATAAAGTCTATACCCTTGTATTTAAACTTCGTTCCAGGTTTTAATTTGATTTCAACCATTTCTTTATCCCTCCTCAAACTCAGGACACTCCGTCACAGTGTATGAATGTATCATGCCCCCTTTTTGAGCCTCATACATTCTGTGCTGATGTGTCTTCCAACCGACAACAGGCTGTCTGTCTGTTGACCAACTGCACCCTGTCATTTGTTCACCTGTTAGCTTGTCCCTCTTTGGCACTGCGTGTTTACAGTACCAACAAAGCGTTGTAGCAGCGCTGCATTTTACAGCTTCTATCTTGTCTTTGAATTCTTCACAGACAGGGTGCTGATAGTTGACTACCATTGGTTTTAGGCCGAATTTCATTTGACGAACGCACAGTCCGTATTTTCCGTTCTTCCTGCCGCAGTTGTCGGGTGATCTGTTAAAATATTTGCAGCTTGTGCAGAATTTGTTGTTACCCATGTTACTTGCCCTCCTCATACGGACCCAGCCCCGACAGCACATCAAACATATGCTTGATAAACTCTATCAGCTCTTCACGGCTCTTCTTTTCAAATTCCGCATAGGGGCGGATAAATTTTTCCATTTCACGCATAACACGCACGCTGTCATTAAATGCAGCTATCACGTTTTCATTAGGTTCGCTCTGCTTTATTTGCTTGTCCAGTTTCTGCGTCAATGCGCTTTTGGCTTTTGCCGCTTGCTCCGCAGGAATGTTGTTCAGTGTGGCGGTTTTGTACAGATAGTACATAGCCAGCCAGTATATTTCATCAAAAATGTTGCTATCGTTTGGTAGCTCTTCACCACGATATGCCAGCTTGTCGATTTCTGACCTTTCCATGTTTTTTCACTCCTCTTTTTTGTGATTTTAAAATGGCGGTAAATCTTCGTCTTCGGCCGTGTCAACATCTTTGAAGCAGCCGTAGATCCTGCCCCATTCAGCATTGTTACAGCCGATACGTTTACAAATCTGGCTGTAGGCAACCTTGATATTATCTGCCACGTTGCCTGTTAATCGGTTTTTTACAATGGCAATTTTACTTTGAAAATCTTCCTTGTCATCGTCGCTGTTTTTGCTATATGTTAAAACCAAATCGACCCTATTTGTGATATCACCCGAACCGCTGACGCTATCTGCATTCAGTTCAATGCCGTCTGCGGTTTTGCGTGGGTGCGCTATCAGTATGATAGCTACGTTATATTTGACCGCTATGTATTTAACAGCATTTACAAAATCAGACTGCGCCCGATACAATTCTTTGCTGAGGTCAACGTCTAGTGCCGTCATGAGGTTGTCAATCAGTATCAGTTTGACATTAAATCTGCGGATAGCCGTTTCAATCGTACCCAGCAATGATATCTTGCCGTCACGTTTCGCATTGTCGCCGTCAAGTTTGATTTCAGCCGTCACAGCTGTGTTGTCAAATATGTACGCCCTATCATCATACCAGCGGTTGATTTTGTCGACCACATCATCAGGTATGTCATAGGTTTCATCGCCATATTCGTTGACCGAACGTATAACATTTTGTTTTCCTGCAATTTGAAGATCCAGCCAGCGTTTGAAATGATAGTCAGGTAATTCGCCCGAATAAACGAAAATCGAATACGGATTGCCGTCGAGATCTGATTGGTCTAGTGCATTTGCGATTATTTGCGACGCTAACGTTGATTTACCCTCACCACGCTTGCCAGTGATAACTACCACCTGCCCCATATAGATACCGCCGATATATCGGTCAACATCGTATATGCCAGTTCTGATATGTTCTTGTTTGTCAAGATTTACCGCCTTGACCTGCGACAGCTTTTTGACAGCCGTGACAGGTATTTCTTCGGCGTTGTTCACAGCGTCGCATATCGCTTTACAGCCGTATTTCTGCAGAATAGCGTTTGCGTCCTTTTCGCCCAGATAATCTTGCGCCCTGACAACTTTCAATTTCTTGTGCGGAAATGATGTTGTAAACTGGTCAACCAATGTTACATGGCCGTGTTCATGGTCTCCGAAAATTACGATTTCGTCGAAGCTGTCTACAAAATCATAGCAGAACGGCACCCATGTTTTATTACTCTGGCCGCCTGGCACAGACACCGCATTATCTATCTGGCAATCTGCCACCGACAGACTATCTATCTGCCCCTCTGTGACTATTAGCCTATCATGTTTTCCTGTGCATCGGTTCATGCCGAACAGTATCGGTTTTGTGTTCTTTTCAAACCACTCTTTTTGATTGTCTCTGCCCTTGACAAAATCTGTCTTGCGGTATTTGACCGATGTCAGCACGTTATTTTCATCAAAAAACGGAAACATCAGCAAATTGTCACGTTTATCACCGACAGTAATGTTGTATTTCCGTGTGGTGATCTCCGAAATTCCCCTTGACCGCAGGTATTCAACCGCCTTGTCACGTGTGACTATCTTCACAGGCGGTAGCGTGCGGTATTTCTTTTTCTGCTCGTCGTCAAATTCCAGTGGATAGTTGAAATCCCTAGCCAGCTGTACGAAATGACCTGTCATGCCACAACTGCTTCGGAAACACTTGAACGCTCCTGTGTCAAGATTCACAGAAAATGTATCTTTGTCATGACCGCCCCCATTGCAGTACGGACAGTATTTGAAATACAGTTCACGTCCCTTGCGGTGCGTTTCTGCATTCAGTGCCACAGCCAGGCCGACCACATCATCATCACGCATTGTATATCCCATGTTTTTTCACCTCATTTAAAAATCTGTCCTGCCTGGATTGTCCGTCCGCCTGCCGTTTGTGTGCGCTGCGGGAGCAGCATATATTTCTTTATCTTTGTTATACTTTGTTGCTTTCTTTTCATTGGTGCCCTTAGCCTGCCCACAGCCTGCCCCTTGCCTGCCCTTAGCCTGCCCAACACCCTGCCGCTTGTCTTGATACTTGTCATAGCAAACCACGGTATAAACGCTATATCGTGGATATTTTGAGACTGCCACTTCCCCTGTCTCAATTAGATGTTTTATTGCTGTCCTTACGCTTTTTACTGACAGACCTGTGTTTTTGGCAATGCTTGGATAACTTGTGGCTATCTGTCCACGCTGAATTGTGATGTTTTCAAAATCATGCGGTTCATAATTTGCCTGCAAAATCAGATATAAAAACACTACCAATGTGTTCGGTTCACGAAACCAACGCCATGCGCATATTTTTCGTTCTAGTGTTATAAATCCATTTTCTAGCATTTAATCACCGCCCAATTTCTGAAGATAATCCCTCAAGGCGTAGTATAGTATCGCCTTTATCAGCGTGCCACTTTCTTCTTTCCGACACGCTATGATCGTGATGTTATATCGTGCCTGCCATGAACAAAACGTTGCCAATAGTGCCTTCGGTGGCATTTTACTGCGGTAATTGTGTAGCAGGATATTTTCCCACAGCCTATCATCTTCGACCATTAAAAACACTTTTGCATGGTCTTCAATCGACCGCTTGAATTCACGGTCAAAACGCTCTCGCCCTTTCGTGAAATTGCCCACTATTTCGTCCAAATTCGCCTTACGCTCAATAACAACGCTTTGTGCAAGGCTTACAGGCTCGCTATTAGGCTTTACGGCTTCACAAGTATAATCACCATAGTCCAACTTGTGCTGTGTATATGGCGTTTCTGTGGCTTTCAGAGCCTTTTCAATATGTCCCCACTTTTGCTCTCGACTATCAACGATAACCGAGAACGTTTTAAGTGTGGCGTCAATGTCTATCGGGTGCATCAGAATGGCACTGCGTCATCGCCTGCGTTGATTTCAACGAAATCAGACAGATTGGCGTTCGGATCAAAACTGTCATTGCTAGCTGTTGACGGCTTGTTTTTCAGCTCTTCACGCTTTGGAATTGTGAAATTGCCACTGCGGATATCATTTGCAGGTACAAAACGCTTGCACTGCGTAAACCAGCCTGTCTTACCGTCCTTTTCCCATTCCTTTTCGTTGAAAAGAGCACCTACGAGTTTGCCTTTCAGGACGTTTTCGTCCCAATCTCTTTCACAGTCGATATGTAGATTAGCATTTGAATTTTCAAACGCCTGTATCTGAGACTTGAAATAACCCAGCGACTTCTTGAACTTGGTCTCGTCACCTGTGTTATGCGGTATGCTCAGGCGCATTGAACCCTTCCACTTCTTGTTCTCCCACTCATCAGGGGTAGCCTTATACAGCTTGTCAAAAAAGCCCTTGAATTCGCCCTCTGCGATGTCAAACTGAATCGCCAGCCTGCTACCCCAGTCAGTGGGTTCAACCTTGACGTTGAGAATTTTTACCACATATCCGCCTGGCTGGAGCTTTGGCAGCTCTGAAAAACTTGTTGCTTCTGCCTGCTTATAACCTGTGATTCCTATCATTTACTTTTCCTCGCTTTCTGTATTGTTTGGAGTTAAATTCCAATACTCTCTGATTTTGGTGTCTACGAATTTCAAATCATTTTCGATTTCATCGTCAAACATATCTTCGGGTGATTTTGCAGTTGAAATTCCCCTGGATTGCGTGATGAAATAGTGATGGTTTTCGTCAGCCGTGCAAAAAAGCACGATCGAAAACAACCCTTCAACCGTCAACTGATTATCCAGCATCTTGCCGATAGTTTTTGCTTTGTACTTGCCGCCGTCGGTTAGTTCGACATGGTGCAGAAAATACACGATAACGTCTGACGGCAGGTCATTTATAACAAATTCTATTAGCCGTTCAAAACTGACCGCCATATCAGTGAACTTTCCGTACCCTAGTTCTTTTGCCTTGTCAAAACTGTCAAATGCCATGAGATACTGGCTATCATCAATGGCAAATGCCTTTGATTTCGATTGAAACATAGCCGCCTTGATAACATCATAACGGCTCTTGCCTTTGTTTGCCTTGACAAGTTTTGCCACCGAAAGCGTCGCAAGACCATTGTTCTTGAACGGCAACGGCTTGCCAGCGACGTTGAAAATGCTTATCTCGCCTGGCTTGAAATTTTTGAGGGAACGGCTCTTACCACTGCCACTTTCCCCCTCGATTAGAACAGGTAGTCCCATGTTTTATTCCTCCTCTTTGATTTCCAGTGGGCATTGAGCACCCACGAACGTGTCTGGTAAAAATACGATTTCGTCGGTCAGATTGCACCGACCAGAACGGCGGCTGAAAAATCTGCAATACTTGCAGGCGGCGTATATCACGTCTTTGCTGTCGACAGGGAATGCGGTTTCGACTACCGCATAGCCCCTGACATATTTCTGAACGCCGTTTTCAAAAGTGGTACTCATAGCAGGTTCAGATCCTCCTCTTCATATTCAACTCCTGCCAGTTCGGCAAGGTCATAGATTGAAATATCGTCGTTCTGGTTGATTTCTTCAATCAATATCTCACGGAAACAGTCCTTGCAGTAGTCCTTGCCTTCATAGCAGAAAACATTTTCGCTTGCAAGGTCTAGCTGTTCTCTGCATTTGTCGCATTCGACCACAGTATAATTGCGGTCTCTTCCACAGCACCTGCATCCGTCAGGACAGCCGACACAATCATTAGCTGTGTAACGCATTTAAACTGCCCCCTTATAGCTGAAAAATGCGATATTTTTGTACATGAAATACGATTCAGTTCCGTTTTCCAGCACCTCAGCACCGACCTCTTTTGCCACAGCATGAATGTCAGGTGGAAATATCTGAACACCCGATATTATTCCGCCAGACGTCCACACGTCGCCTGTCATCATAGGGTAAACGCCATCGGTAACAGTATCGTATAACTGTGTTTCCTTCATTTTCTGCTCCATTAATGCCATGTCAGCCATAGCGTCAAGCCTTTCTTTTACTGTCATGTTTTCGACCTCTCCTTTCCAATATTGCTGGCTCCGCCAGCTTAAAATCTCTGCAGGGGTAACGCCTGCTACTCTCCAAACAACCTTTCAGGCGTTTGCAGTCAAGGCAAGAGTAGTTAGTCACTATGCTCACCTCTCAGCCTCTCGATATTTTTCTTTAAAGCTACGATATATCCCGTCAGATACTCGTTTGGGTAGTCATCAAGGGCTGTTTCTGCTATTGCCTTTAGCTCCTCTTGACAAATGTCAAGAAGTGTGCTATCGTTAAGGTGTATGTTATCGGTATCTTTTGATACCTCCGAGCTTGTGCCTGTTGCCGCAGGTGCAGGCTCGTTTTCTTTAAGGTAGTGCATAACAGCTTTGTTGATCTCTGGCTCTACGCTGCATTCCCATTTCCCTTGCTCGTCAAATGGACATCCTTCACAGTTCTTCGTCATGTAGCAGCATTCAAATGCCTTTATTGTTTCTTCTCTCGTCAGCATTCTTTTTCCTCCCACTCGAAACGACCTTTACCGCTGTTACGCCACTGACCGATACCTCTCAGCCTGCCATAATCCAGCCACTCTCTTACGGCTGTTTCCATATCGTCTTTTAGAATGTCGATTGTGAACTCAACTGTTGCTCCTGCAGGCACTGTTTCGGAGTGTGCCAGTGCGACACGTTCGCCCTGCGGTGTGCTTGCCCTCAGCGGTCTTTGACATTCGCCCATGCCGCCCTTGAATTCGTATGGGATTTTTCGTTCCTCGACGAAGATAAGTCCGTCAATCTCTTTCTTGTATGCCTTGATTTTTGAACTAGCCGTGCCTGATACCTTTTTCAGAACACCGCAAGCGTCTTTGAAAAAGCCTTTTACCTGATAATCCCACAAGAATGGTGTGCCGTCTTCCAGTGTCGGGAACACTGTCATGGACTTTTCGACTACCTCAGCCACGCCAAGCGCGGCTATCTCTTCCTCACGGCTCTTTGCGTCAGGTGCTTTCGACGCGATGTACTCATCGTGGATTGTGGTTGTTGCGTTTGCCGTTCCCAAAATCTCTTCGGTGAACGTCAACTTTACTTTGATTTTTTTCATGCTCATGTCTTTTGACCTCCGTTAAATGTTAATTTTTTCTTTGCGTGACAAATCTTTGCTAGGCCCTTGCGTCGCTATGCTACTCAATGCCTTAGCTCTGCGTGATAGTGCCGCAGCCAAACTTGTTTATGCTAAACCCTCGCTTTTCAATGTTGTGTCGTGCTTGTCCTATCTCAGCGCTTCCCAGCAATGCCTTTGCAAAGTGTCGCTCTGTCGTGCCTTAGCGACGCAATCCTTTGCCAGGCCGTTGCTCTGTGTAACATCGCCAATCTGCACCCTGCAATGCCTTTGCCTTTCGAGGCTGAACTTTGCAATACTTAGCCTTTGCTACACTCTACCTTGCAAATCATAGCGATTCGTAGCCGTTGCAAATCTATGTCAAACGAGGCTATGCCTTTGCTTAACAAATCGGAGCCGTGCTTTGCCGTTGCCTATGCTTTGACATTCTTTGCTAAACCCCACTATGCCGTGCCGTTGCTTTTCTATGCAAAGCCCTGCCTTTGCATTCCGCAGCCGTTCACAGGTTCGCTTTGCCGTAGCCAATGCTATTCATAGCAAATCCGTTGCCATTCTACGCCAATCACAGCTATTCCGTTGCGTTGCAAATCTAAACTCTGCCGTCGCTGTTTTCGTCGTCGCTGTCATCATCATAGTCGTGTTCCCATTTGTGCTGGTCTATAATGCAGGCTATGAACAGTATCACGGCATAGAAAACTGTCAGTATCACGATTGTTGCGCCTATGATACAGGCTATAAACATACCATCTGACACTTTACCACCTGCCCTTTGTGGAAATCTCGACCTTGACAACAGGTCTTGCGGTTTCCTTCATTGCCTGCTCCAGCTCCTCACGAATTGCGGTTTCGGCTGTCTCTTTGATATTGCGATACAGCCCATATACCGCTAGTGCGAATAGCGCCACACATAACGCTATTGCAGCCACGAATCTGATGATCTCTAACGTTGCTATCATGTTGTTCATTTTCGTACACTCCTTTCCTTGCAATACTCTGCAAAGATTTCTTCGGGGTTCGCCCCGATTATCCTGCAGTACGCTACGATTTGTTCAGCATTCATGGTGCCGAACTGCCGTTCCCACCTGCTCACGGCTGTCTGTGTCATGCTCAGCCGTTTTGCGATCTTTGCCTGTGTGATATCATTGTTGGCTCTGATAGACCTCAGCCGTTTGGATATCACGTCATTGGCTGTTATTTTCTTTGCAGGCATTGTTTTCACCCCTTATCCGCTGATTTCTAGTGGTTTAACGTCAAGAATACAGTCCACTGAAACACCGAAGATTTGATGCAGTGCTATCATATCAGCTACCGCAATGTTTGCACCGTCCTGCCAACGATAGTACTTGTTGCGTAAACGGCTATCATCATTTACATTTGAACCGTTCAGCACCGATACGTTTCGTATCAATTCTTCTACAGTGTAACCCTTTGCTTTTCGCAGTGTTTCAAGATTTTTGTACTTCATTACTTTCGCTCCTTTCGTTTATCACTGTAATCATTATAATACATTCCGTATCATTTGTCAATACGTTTTGGCACATTTTTTAATACAAAATGGCACAAATTTTCATGTTAAAACTTGTGCAAAACGACAAAATGTATTATTACACATTGACAAATGGTACAAAATGTACTATAATAATAAATGAAAGGAGGGCTACGATGTACGGCAAGCGTATGTGTGAGCTGCGACAACAGCAAGGACTATCGCAAAAAGAAATCGGCATAAAGGTAGGCGAAAAACTTGGCACGCCACCCCTTGCACCGAACACGATAGGCAAGTATGAAGCAGAAATGCGAGAGCCAAGCAACGATACGTTGATTGCACTCTCGCAAATCTTTGGAGTCTCTGTGGATTATCTTCTCGGTGTTACGGACCTCGAAAATAATGCCATAGTCGACGATATTATACGAACTGTTAAAACGTTGTCAGCAGACAGCCTCAGGTCGCTTTTGAAGATATTAAAATATCTGAAATGGCAAGAGGATCATCAAGAAGAGGAGCATTAATGCCCCTCTTTTTTGTTCTTGCGTCCTGCAGGTCTTTCATAGTGTGCAGGATTTCGGCTAAAATTTGCAGTTTTTCTTCGTCTTCTTTGGTAATTGCCATATGTACTCCTCCTATGATTTATAGAACGTACGTTCGATAAGCCTATTATATACCATGTTATCACGGCTGTCAATACCCTTTTTATGTACTGTCCGAAAAATCGGACTAGAATAAAAAGATGTCAAAAAGTATTGCAAAATATGCGTTAAAATGCTATAATATACATGAAACACACATATATAGGCTATGTGTAAATTGTAGCATTTTTATGGCATAAAATGCAAGCGTGTTTATAATATCGAACATTATTTGTTGAAACTGAACAAATCGTCAAGCCCACATTTTAACGATTTTGCCAATAGCACAGCCGTTGAAATGCGTGGGTCAACGTTATAGCGTTCTATCTGGTCAATTTCAGAAAAACTAACGCCTGACAGTTCGGATAGCTGGCGCAGTGTCAAACGTTGTGTGCGACGTATATCACGCAGATGTGTTTCGTATATCACATATATCACCTCTAGGGCTAGTATGTCCACCAGAGCCGTGATTATTAAAAAAGGGGCAGAAAACATGGGATTACGTTTTAGAAAATCAATCAAACTTGGCAAAAATGCGAAGTTGAACATCAACAAGAAATCCGTCGGTATGAGTGTCGGTGGAAAGGGTGCAAGATACAGCGTCAACAGTTCAGGGCGGCGCACAAAGTCTGTCGGTATACCAGGCACAGGGCTGTCATATGTATCAACATCTGGCGGCAGGAAATCGTCCAGCCGTAGGTCTCACGGCCGCAAAGCAAGTGGCACGTCAAAGGGCGGTTGCCTGCTGGTAATAATCATTTTCTGTGCTATATCAGTTATAGTCTACGGAATAGCGCACCTATTCGGCTATAGGCGGCCGACAAAGGTTGAATGGACTAATGACAACTATTCTATCGCACTGAACGATTATAATCGTGACTATAGCCACATAATCTATTTGCGAATCACAGGTGAAACCGACGCAGAGGGCGTTGATCCGAAAGATATAAAAATTGAAATCAGCAATCCTGACGTTTGTCAGTTAGAATATGATGATAGCGGTGCATATGTCACCTATGATGTGAAACCCCTGAAAGACGGCTTTGCGGACGTGACCGCCACATATGACGGTGTGACATCAGACCCTATCACAATCACAGTGGATATGGGTGAAAAAGTCACTACTACCACCACGACAACAACTACTACCACGACGACGACAACCACCACCGAAGCAATCCCTGCGACAACTACCACGCAGGACCCAGCAGAAACAATTGTATATATCACGGCTTCGGGCGACAAGTATCATAACAAATACTGCAGATACTATGATGATACCTGCACACCAATGACCCTGCAGGACGCCCAGAACGCAGGCTACAAGCCTTGCAAGGTGTGCGGCGGATAAACATACCGCACAACAAAAAAGCCCCCACAGAGCGACCTGTGAGGGCGTGTACAACCGACCTAGCAAGAGATGATACTATAATAGTAGGAAGTACCCTATTATTCTATCATAAATTGAAAACATTGTCAAGATAATAGGAGGAATTTTACATGGCAACAGCGAAGAAATTACCAAGCGGAAGTTATCGTGTGAGAGTGTACGATAAAAACACCGGTAAATACAAATCTTTCACGGCCGAAACGAAAAAAGCCGCCGAGCTTGCGGCGGCGGAATGGCTGATAAAATGTCAGGACGAAGAAAACCAGCAAATAACATTCCAGACCGCAGCTGAAGAATATATCAAAATAAAAACGCCTGTGCTATCACCCACCACGATACACGGCTATCAGACTATCCTGCGTAACAATGTTGACAGGTTGAAAGATATTCCAATTGATGAGGTTACGCCGCAGCTAGTGCAGGACTGGGTAAACGGTTTGACCGTTGAAAAATCGCCGAAAACTGTTCATAACATCTATGGTTTTTTTACAGCTGTTATGTCATACTATGACGTGGATATACGGTTAGGAAAAATTCGTTTGCCACCCAAAACGAAAAAATTTAAAATTCTGCCTGATGTTGAAACCGTAGTGGGCCTGTTCCGTGGGTCAGATATAGAAATCCCTGTGCTGTTGGCTGTATGGGGCGGTATGCGTATGTCGGAAATACTGGGTATCCGCCGCAAGGACCTATGCGGTGATGTGTTGACACTGTCGCAGGTGCGTGTCACAGTTGGTAAGGAAATAATTGACAAAGAACAGGCTAAGACCTACAACAGTCGCCGACAGCTACGGCTAGGGCAGCCGATAGTAAATCTAATAGACAGCCTAAACCTGCAACCCGATGATTATGTTGTGACCTACACCCGAAAACAGGTGTACGGCCGTTTCGTCAAAGCAATGCGATCGGCAGGCTATCAGATCACATTTCACGATCTACGCCACATCAACGCCAGCGTTATGGCAAAACTAAATGTTCCTGATGTATACGCTATGGAACGTGGCGGTTGGAGCAACACCAGCACATTGAAATCGGTATATCAGCAAACGTTTGACACAGACCGCCAGCGTATTGACCAAACCATTGATGACTATTTTCAGGACATATATGGCACGAAATATGACACGAAAAATATAAAACAGCGTAAAAACATAGTTTGAATAACATTTGCCGTGGGTTCAAGTCCCGTCACCTCGACCAGTCACTCGCCGTGACGGGCATTGTCCGTCATGGCTTTTTTTATTATCAGAACTTAACGCCGCAGGGAGAGTTTTTGTATTACCTAAACAAGTAGGGTTATGCTTTGAGGAACCGAAAAGCGTAACTCTTTTTATTTTGGTCGAAACGCAGGCTTGAACCCACTGTTCAACGTCCCGTCACCTCGACCAGTCACTCGCCGTGACGGGCATTGTCCGTCATGGCTTT
>ERZ791716.179-NODE-179-length-40065-cov-2.248213_pt1 | contig 40065 bp, 32 predicted proteins | sample MGYA00510049_ERZ791716 | MGnify/ENA primary metagenome ERZ791716 (study PRJEB30046, sample SAMN00715135) | human gut metagenome | study: EMG produced TPA metagenomics assembly of the A metagenome-wide association study of gut microbiota in type 2... | reverse complement strand
GGTGTCCGTGCGTTGTGCGATAAGTACGATATTTTGATGATCGTGGATGATATTCAGGTAGGCTGTGCGAGAACAGGAACCTTCTTCTCGTTCGAGCGTGCAGGTATCGTACCGGATATGTTCGTAATGTCGAAGTCCATCGGTGGATATGGTATGCCATTTGCTCTGACAATGTTCAAGCCGGAGTTAGATATCTGGTCACCGGGCGAGCACAACGGAACGTTCCGTGGCAACCAGCTTTCTATGGTTGCAGCGGCAGGACTGGAATATATGCTTGACCATAAGGTTGAGGCTGAGGTAAAGCGCAAAGAGGGAATCATCCGCAAATATATGGATGAGAACATTGCAAGACCGGGTGTGGAGATCCGGGGAATCGGCTGTATCTGGGGCGTCCAGGTTGCAGATGGAAAGCTTGCTTTGGCAATCTGTAACAAGTGCTTTGAAAAGGGATTGATCATGGAACGTGCAGGCCGAGATAACAATGTGTTGAAGCTGATGCCGGCGCTTGTGGCAACGGATGACGAATTGATGCGCGGACTGGATATCATCAGAGATTCAATGAATGAATTGATGTAAGAATTGTACAGAGATAATCTGTGAAGAAAGTAAATCGAGCAGGATGTATGAACCTGCTCGATTGTGTTTTATTTTAGATAATTTTGATGTACTTGAAAAATGGAAAGGTATGATAGATTGTATGGAACCTTGGATGGGAAGAACAGCAGCCGTCGTAGATCTTGGTATGCTGAAAAATAACTTAGCAGAGATCCGCAAGAAATTAAAGCCGGGTGTCGAACTCATGGCGGTTTTAAAGGGTGACGGATACCGGCACGGCGCGGAAGGATTGTATCCGACATTGAAAGCCTGCGGCGTGACCAACTATGCGGTTGCACTGTGGAGCGAGGGTGTTGCCTTGCGGGAGCATGGCGCGACAGAGCCGATTCTTGTGCTTGGAGATACCAGAGATTATGACTTAGATGAGGCAGTCCGTTACAATCTGGACTTTCCAGTATTCTCGGTGGAATATGCGAAGACGGTTGCCGAGGCAGCGAAACGGCAGGGCAGAAAGCAGAATATACAGATCAAGCTCGACACCGGAATGAGCCGAATCGGGTTCCCGGATAACGATGAGACGCTTGAAGCAATCAAGGAGATTTCACAGATGGAATCCCTGAATATGACAGGCATTTTCACGCATTTTGCACGTGCAGATGAGTACGATCATAAGAGTGCAGGGAAGCAGCTTGACCGCTTTCTGCGTATGACAGAGAAGTTAAAGGAAATGGGAATCACATTTCCGAAGTATCATGTGGCGAACAGCCCGGCGATTTTGCTGATGCCGGATTCGCAGCTCGATATGGTACGTGCCGGAGATATCTTATATGGCTTGAATCCAATCGACGAAGAAGGGTTCAAAAAAGAGAACTTCAAGGAGATTTTGAGCTGGTACACGTATGTGGTTATGGTGAAGGAGGTTCCGACAGGAACGGAGGTTGGTTATGGCGGCACATTCGTGACGAAGCGTCCGACGAAGATCGCAACCCTGCCGGTTGGATTTGCGGATGGATACCGGAGAGATCTGTCGAACCGAGGAAAGGTGCTGATCCGTGGACAGGAAGCACCGATCATCGGAAGAGTCTGTATGGATCAGTGTATGGTCGATGTGACAGATATCCCGGATGTACAGAGAAACGATCAGGTAACACTGCTTGGCGGAGACCTTTCCATCCAGTGGATGGCAGATCTGCTTCAGACAAATGTCGATGAGATTGTATGCAATATCTCCCAGCGTGTACCGCGTGTCTATATTGATTCCACACAGGAATCATAAGTTCGTAGTAGAAAGAGGAAAGTTATGCAACAGGAAACCCGTGTAAGAAATGCCTCGCGAAATGTTGTGTTTGGCATGTTTTTGAAAGGCTATCAGATACTGCTTCCATTTATCATGCGTACAGCAATTATGTACTACATGGGCGATGGGTATCTCGGCTTAAACAGCTTGTTTGGTTCGGTGCTGTGGGTGTTGAACCTTGCGGAGTTGGGCGTTGGTTCAGCGATGGTTTATTCCATGTACCAGCCGATTATCGACAATGATAAAGAGCAGATCTGCGCGTTGTTAAAATTATATCAGAAATATTACCGGATCATCGGACTGGTAATCGCAGTCGTTGGCGGAATTCTGACGCCGTTTATTCCGTATCTTGTAAAGAGTGATATGCCGGAGGGCGTGAGCATCTATGTCGTGTATCTGCTCAATCTGTTCTGTACCTGTATGTCGTACTGGCTGCTCGCGTACAAGAACAGTCTGCTGACTGCACACCAGAGAAATGATGTAGCGAGCAAGGTCATGCTTGTGACGAATACGTTCCAGTATGCGGCACAGTTAGTTGTCGTTATGACAATCGGTGATTATTATATCTATCTGATTGTACAGATCTTCACACAGATCGTTACGAATCTGGTAACGGCATATTTTGCGAATAAGATGTATCCGGAATATAAGGCAGTCGGAAAGCTGCCGAAGGAGACAGTAAAGAAAATCAATAACCGTATCAGAGATCTCTTCACCATGAAGGTGGGACAGGTCATTGTATCTTCGGCGGATACGATTGTTATATCTGCATTTTTAGGACTTGCAGCGAATGCATTTTACAATAATTATTACTATGTGCTGACTGCGGTAACCGGAATCATGAATGTGGTGTTTGTATCGTGTACCGCAGGTATCGGAAACAGCATTCTGGTGGAGACGGAAGAAAAAAATTATACGGATTTGAAGAAGCTTTCATTTATCATTATGTGGCTTGCAGGTATGTGCAGTGCGGTTATGCTCTGTCTGTATCAGCCGTTCATGCGGCTCTGGGTAACAGAGAAGCGAATGCTTCCATTTGCAGTCGTTGTTTGCATGGTTGTGTATTTCTTCATCAGCCAGGTAAACCAGATTCTGATCACTTACAAAGATGCAGCGGGAATCTGGCATGAAGACCGGTTCCGTCCACTTGTGACGGCACTTGTGAATCTGGTGCTGAATATTATTCTTGTACAGTTTATTGGTATCTATGGTGTTATCCTGTCTACCGTTATTTCGGTGCTGGCTGTTGGTATGCCGTGGATTCTGCACAACCTGTTTACGGTATTATTTAAGCGGAATGCATGGGAATATATACGGAAGCTTCTGTATTATACAATCGTGACAACGATTGTATGTACACTTACCTATCTGGTTGCAAGCCAGATACCGGGCGTTGGAATTCTGGCGCTGATCCTGAAGGCAATCGTGTCTGTGATCGTGTCAAATCTGTTGATGTTTGTGGCTTATTTCAAGATGGGAGAGTTTGCAGAAGTAAAGAAACTTGTGATACGCGTATTGAAGAGACAGGCTTAATGTGGGGCGGCAGCAACCATGTGAGCGGGAAGGAGAACATATGAGGAAGTTAAAATTATGGGTGGCGTGTGCGATGGCGGCAGCGATGCTTGCACTGACTGCATGCGGAAAAGAAGATAAACTGGTGCTGGTGACAACCGAAGCGGCAGCGTCACAGAGTGATGCGACAACGACCGAAGATATTCTGGCAGATATCCGGGAGGAAGCAGAGAATACAACGGAAGAGGAAAAGAAGCGCGAACCCGCTTCAGAGGAAGATAAGAAGGTCACGATGGAAGCAATCTATGATGCAAACAAAGGGGATACATTGCTTGCGGGTGGAAACAATTACAGCTTGAATACAATCTATTACAGTGATGGTGTTGAGGTGTATTCGGAATATCAGTTCCTTGGGTTTGCCGAGGACGGCACGTATCTGCAGGCGTACGAGGATTCAAATGGAATCGTGCAGGTGCTTGATAAAGAATATGGTTATTGGTATCTGATTGATGAGGACAAGACGTGTTATGCATTGATCTATCCGGAACCAAATGTGGCAGATGCGATCATCAACACGAATCACAACGATATGATTATCTCCCTTACAGAGGCGGATCAGACGATCAAGGATATCTACCGTGAGGACGGAGATCTGGTTGTGGAGACAAATTATAAGAATGACAACGCATCTTATGTATTCCAGTATGTTCTGGATGACAATTACAAGGTGCTTGAATATTATTGTTACGATGCCAATGGGGAAAAGGTATCATATTCCTGGGTGACAGAAGGAAATTCTTATACATATCCGGAGGCAATCGCGACCGCACACGAGTCTATGATGACGCGGACAGTTACGTTCAAGATTTTAGAGGGAAAAGGACTGGAGAGCAGTTATACAGTTCCAGTGGACAAACCGGTACAGCTTGCATTGCTGGAATATAAAGCATACACGGATGAGGCATGCACGACAACTTGGGAAGAGACCGCCGACGATTCAGGCATGTATACCGATGAAGTTATCTATCTCAAACGTGAAGGTGCGGACACAACAGAGGGAACAACGGAAGATTCGACGCCAAATCCGTAAATCTCTTTACAAATCAGTGGGATATGTAGTATACTACGGGTAAGAACGAATAGTAGGAGAATGTAAAAAGGAAGTGAGAATATGAGTATGAATATTAGCAGCAATTTTTTTAATAGCATGCTTGGAACATCTTCCAGCAATTCAAGCAGTGGATTGATGGGACTTCTCAGCGATTACAACTCCATTCGGAACGGCAGTTATCTGAAGCTTGCAAAGCATTATTATTCGAACGATAGTGCGAAGAAGGCAACGCAGAAGCAGTTTTCCAAGAGTAACATAGAGACGAAGACAGAGGATACTGCGACAAAGACGGCATCCGAGGATGCATGGAAGGATCTGAAAACATTGAAGGATGAGAAGCTGTATCAGAGTGCGGATACAGATAAGATCCAGAAGAATGTAAAGAGCTTTGTCAGCAATTACAACAGTGTGATGGAGAGTGCACAGAATTCAGATAAATCAGGCGTACTGAAGGATGCATCCAGACTGGCTTCTCAGACTGGAAATTATACAAGTGCATTAGCCAAGATCGGAATTACGGTAAAAAGTGATAACACACTTGCATTTGACGAGGAGGCATTTGCATCCGCAGATATGTCGGATGTGAAGAAACTGTTTGCCGGAGATTTCTCTTTTGGCAGTAATACACAGAGTCGTATGTTGCAGCTTGCAAGCGATGCATCTGCAAATTCATCGTCTGTATTTTACAATCAGTACGGAGCAGTGGCAGGCGCGTCAGTTGGAAGCTTCTACGATAGCTTATTCTAATTAGCAGAGACAGAAATATATAGTTCAATCTCCCCAAGAGGATTGATAATAAGAATGGGAAGATCCGCGGGTTGACTGTGGATCTTCTTCTTTTGTCTGGAAATGGGAGGACTGGTGCAATATGGCAAAAATACGAATCGACAAATATTTGGCAGATGCGGGTTTTGGCAGTCGAAAGGATGTGAAAGGACTGCTGAAGGCAAAACAGGTCACCATAAATGGTGAGATGTGTGTCCATGCGGAGGAAAAGCTGGAACCGGCGCAGGATGTTGTCTGTGTGCAGGGTAAAATGGTCGTGTATGAGAGTTTTTCTTATTATATGCTGCATAAACCACAGGGGGTGGTGTCTGCAACGAAAGATGCACATGAAAAAACAGTTGTGAATCTTATTACAGAACAAAAACGACGCGATTTATTTCCGGTAGGACGGCTGGACAAAGATACGGAAGGGCTGTTGCTTTTAACCAACGATGGAAAGCTGTCAAATGATCTGCTGGCACCGGGAAAGCACGTGGAAAAAACCTATTATGCAAGGATCAAAGGCATGGTCACGAAGAAGGAGGTCGCTGCTTTTGCTGAGGGTGTAGATATCGGAGATGAGCTGCTCACAGCACCAGCTGAACTGAAGATTCACAAGGCAGGGAGCGAAAGTGAGATCGAAATTACGATCACAGAGGGGCGGTATCATCAGATTAAACGAATGTTTGAAGCGGTAGGTATGCAGGTGCTATATTTAAAGCGTTTGCGTATGGGACCGTTGTATCTGGATGAGTCGCTTGCGTGTGGTGAATATCGGAAACTTACCACAGAGGAAATCCAGAGCCTGAAAAACAGAGAAGAATGGTAAATCGTTTGTGAAATACGAGAAAGTATGTTGACATATGAGGTAGAAAAAGTATAAACTGTAAAGAAGGTATTGCAGTTTTGCAGGAGGAAACGATATGGACGAAAATAAGAATCCGGAATCCAGATATGACGTGGATGAAGAAGAGGGTGCCACCACCGTATTACGTGCGATGGATGCAGAAACTGAGGACGAAGAAGAGGGCGCGACGACGGTATTGCGCGCAGAAGATATGACACCTGAGGATGACGATGATACGGAAGGTGCAACGACGGTTCTGACAGGACCAGAACCAGCGATGATGGGTGCAGCACCAGCACCGGGCGCACCACAGTTTGAGGACAAGACACAGATGCTTCCGCCACAGGGAGCACCGATGGGAATGCCGATGGGACAGATGCCGAACGGACCGATGGGAGCACCAATGGGACAGATGCCGAACGGACCGATGGGAGCGCCAATGGGACAGATGCCGAATGGACCGATGGGAGCACCAATGGGACAGATGCAGAATGGACCGATGGGAGCACCAATGGGGCAGATGCCAAATGGATCAATGGGAGCACCGATGGGTATGATGCCGAATAACGGACAGATGCCGCCGATGAATGGTGGAAAGCCGCCAAAGGCACCGAAACCACCGAAAGCTCCGAAGGAGAAAAAACCGAAGGTACCAAAACAGCCAAAAGTAAACAAAGATGGTTCACCAAAGAAGAAAAAGACAGGTCTGATCGTGGCTATCTGCGTCGTTGTGGTATTGGCACTGGGCGCAGGCGCATATTTCCTGTTCTTTACGCCAGAGAAACGGTATGAGAGGAAGATGGATGTTGCTGAGAAGGCGATGACAGACAGCAATTACGAAGAAGCTGTCACGGCGTATGAAGCAGCACTTGGTATCTTTGATGACCGGGTTCCGGCTATGAACGGTTTGTTATCCGCACAGATTAGTGCCGGTGAAAGCGATGGGGCAAGAGAGAATTTCACAGAGTTCCGTACAACAATCACGGGCTTTGATGCAGATAAAGTAACAGAGAACAGTGAGGATATCGTAGCATTCTATGAATACGCAGATGATCTTTACAGTGATACGGATTCTCTGATCGATGCATATAAGGAAGGGTATAACCTGACAAATGACAACGGTCTGAAGAAGAACCTCGTAACTGCATATGTAGACCGTGCCGATGCAATGGATAACTCTGATTATGAAAATAAGATTGCTGCTTATGGAGATGCTTTAGATCTCGACAGTACGAATGAGTCGGCTCTGAGTGGAAGAAAGGCATGTGCATATGCTGTTTTGGATGATATGATGGATGCACAGCAGTATGATCAGGCAGAATCCTTTATCAATACATATGCGGACAGCATGTCGGATGTGGACTTCTCTTCTTATACAGAGAAGATTGAGTCAGAGCGTGCGTTGATGACAGCCAGACATGATCTGATGGAGCAGGTAATCAGCCTGATGTCAGCTTCCGATTATGCAGGCATGATGGACGTGGATGGTTCCGATAATGCAAGTACAGTTGTTGCAAATATGGACGGTGATTCTTATGTTTATGCAACGGATGGCTATGACAGCTCCTATACAGGAAAAGCTGCGGGCGTTTACACATATTCTACTTTGTTGAGTTCTGGCTATTACTTCTATTATGGTGATTACGAGAACGGTGTGCGAAGTGGACAGGGAACGATGTTCGTCAAGATGGATGGTTATAATCAGGCATATCTGGTTTATGAAGGTGCATGGAGCAACGATAAACCGAACGGTGCAGGTACTGAGACATCTGTCAACGAGGACGCTGGCGATGAGCTTGTAACGGTAACCCGTTCTGGTAATCTGGTAGATGGATTGTTTGATGGAGAGGTAACTGTATCGCTTGTATCGAACGATGAAGAGTATGGTGGAACTTACACAGGTACATTTACTGCATCGAACGGTGATGCACCAGATATCCGTGAGAATTATCCGGATCTGGATTTTAGTGATGTATCGGAAGACAAGTCAGTTTATGTGGTACTGGAATGTGACGGTTCACCAATGTACTGGCACTTCTCAAAGGGAACAGCCGCAAAGCTCGGTATACATACTTTTGGGAACTAAGATAAAAATAAATGGTGGTAAAACATATGGACATATTGATCAATGACTATATAAATGGAGAGCGCTCCCTGTGTAGGGATGAAGCTCAGTTTTCCGTGTATCTGTTCCAGATTTTGAACGGATGCAAACGTGTCAAGATCGATTCTGACAATTTTACAAATAAGACTTACGAAGTAATGCAGGCATATTATATGCCGGCGTTCCTGCGTGATTACTTCAATTATGCGGACAGTAAAGCTGAATTCAACCGGAAGCTTGTGACATTTGCAAACCGGAAGTTACGTGCACTGTATGCAGGTGAAGAGGCGCAGGGGGCGATGCTTGAGGATGTAGATGCCAAGGCAGTGAATGCTGCGGAGATTTACAATCTGGATAAGGAACTGGATATAGAAAATCCGGGGTTCGATCTTGGAAAGCATATCAATGGATGGTCTGGAAAAGAACGCGAATATCGAAATCCGCTTGCACGTTGGATGATGAATGTGCGACCGGATATCGCAGTTTTGCTGAAACGACGCGGCATCAAGCGTACAGAGCTACGGATGCATGAGATTGATTGTCATTATCTGAATAGTGTAGACACGTATCCAGCGATGATTGGACGCGTGGATGAAAAAGGACATGTGACTGGGTGCAAGAAGATCGTGTGTACGAAGCAGCAGGTAGAACAGTATGCGTTGGAGTTTCTGTGTGAGACACCAACGGAGGAATACGCAGATACCATCGGTATGAAATGGTGGGGACCGGCGAAGGAGTCGGACACACCGGTAGAAGACAGCGGTATTGCGATTGAACCTGGCTTTATTAGTATGGCGAATCTGGTTAGTGCAAAGAATGCACAGATGTATGAGGAAGTGGACAAGCCGATCGCAATGCAGAAATTGCAGGAATACAACAAAGCATTCTATGTGGAAGAGCGGAAAGTGAAGGAACCGAAAGCAATCCTCGGAAGTGTTTTGGAATTACAGATATAAGCAGGATAAGAAAAAGGGTTGAAACATAGTTGTTTCAACCCTTTTTTATGGATACAGAATCTATCAATTATTCCATAGCTGCTTTTAATGCGGCGTCTAAATCCTCTAAGATATCATCGATGTTCTCCAGACCAACAGAGAAACGAACCATACCAGCATCAATACCAGCTGCAACAAGCTGCTCGTCGGATAACTGGCGATGTGTTTCACTTGCTGGATGCAGGACACAGGTACGGATATCTGCAACATGCACTTCGTTGGAGGCAAGCTTTAATGAATCCATGAATTTTGCCGCAGCCGGACGTCCGCCCTTGATGATAAAGGAGATAACACCGCAGGATTTGCCACCGAGATATTTTTCTGCAAGTGCATGGTTTGGATCAGAAGGAAGTGCTGGACAACTGACACTGACAACTGCGTCACTCTTTTCAAGGTATTCTGCAACTGCCATTGCATTTTCTGTATACTGCTTCATACGAACTGGAAGAGTCTCTAATCCGAGATTTAACAGGAATGCAGAATGTGCGGCTGGATATACACCGAAGTCACGCATGAGCTGCATTCTTGCCTTGACGATATATGCCATATTGCCATAAGATTTTGTATAGCAGGTTCCATGGTAGGATTCGTCAGGCTCGACAAGCTCTGGGAACTTGCCATTATCCCAGTTGAACTTGCCGCTGTCTACGATGACACCGCCGATCTGAACGGCATGTCCATCCATATATTTACTTGTGGAATGTACGACGATATCAGCACCGAAGTCAAAAGGTTTACAGAGAATCGGAGTTGCAAATGTGTTGTCTACGATCAATGGAACTCCCATTGCATGTGCAATATTTGCGAAACGCTCAATATCAAATACAGTCAGCGCCGGGTTTGCGATTGTCTCGCCAAACACGAGCTTTGTATTCTCTTTAAAACAGGTCTTGATCTCATCGTCAGACATATTTTTATCCACGTAGATACATTCAATGCCAAGCTTCTTCAAAGTGAAAGAGAACAGATTGATCGTGCCGCCGTAGATTTCAGGGGTACTGATGATGCTGTCACCAGCCTGACAGATATTTAAGATGGAAAGCAAGGTAGCTGCCTGTCCGGAAGTGGTACACATGGCACCGACACCACCTTCCAGGGCTGCAATTTTCTCCTCGACTGCCATGACTGTTGGATTGGCAAAACGGGAATAACAGAGTCCTTTTGTTGGATCATCAAAGATGCCGGCAACTTCTGCGGCAGATTCGTACACATACGTTGTACTTTGGACGATAGGCAGAACACGAGGCTCGCCATTCTTTGGTGTATAGCCTGCATGCAGGCATTTTGTTTCATCTTTCATTGTAATAAAAACCTCCTATGGTATATAGTTACTATGATTTAATGTAACATAAATACTATATTAATACAACAGCCGGGTGTAAGCGAGAGCTTTGCATGTTATTTCGCGAAATAACGACGAAAAAAATGAGAAATTCTGAAAAAATTGCTTGCAAAATAAAATTCCGTATGGTAATATCTAACTCTGTGATATATTTTTATATTCCTTGCTTCCGACCAGTTCGGAGGCCAATAGACCATAAGGAGGTGCAATAACATGAACAAGTATGAATTGGCGTTGGTTGTTAGCGCAAAGATTGATGATGACGCAAGAACTGCTGTTGTAGATAAGGCTAAGGCTATTATCGAGAAGGCAGGCGGCACAATCACAAACGTTGACGAAAAAGGCAAGCTGAGATTAGCATACGAGATTCAGAAGATGAAGGAAGGTTTCTACTACTTCATCCAGTTTGATGCAAACGCTGAAGCTCCAGCTCAGATCGAAGCAAGTGTTCGTATTATGGAATCTGTTCTCAGATATCTTTGTGTTAGACAGGACGCAGAGTAATAGTTAGGAGGATTTCCGATGAACAAAGTAATTTTGATGGGTCGTTTAACTCGTGATCCGGAAGTTAGATATTCACAGGCTGCAGAGCCTTTAGCAATCGCAAGATATACACTTGCAGTTGACCGTAGATTCCAGAGAAGAGACAATTCTGGAAATGAGCAGACAGCAGATTTTATCTCCTGTGTTGCATTTGGCAGAAACGGAGAGTTTGCTGAGAAGTATTTGAAGCAGGGTACAAAGATTGCGATTACAGGTCGTATTCAGACAGGCAGCTATACCAATAAGGACGGCAATAAAGTTTATACAACAGAAGTTGTCGTAGAAGAGCAGGAGTTTGCAGAGAGCAAGAATGCAGCTGGAAACAACGGCGGTGGATATCAGCAGGAAGACAGACCGGCACCTGGTAATGCCAGTGCAGATGGATTCATGGATATTCCAACAGGATTGACAGGCAACGATTTACCATTTAAGTAAGGAAATTAAATGGAGGTAATTAGTAATGGCTTACAATAAGACAGAGAAGAGCGATCGTCCAGACGCTCCTATGAAGAGAAGACCAATTCGTAGAAGAAAAAAGGTCTGTGTATTCTGTGCAGAGAAGAATGCAGTAATTGATTACAAGGATACAAACAAGCTTAAGAGATACATCTCTGAAAGAGGTAAGATTCTTCCTAGAAGAATTACTGGTAACTGTGCAAAGCATCAGCGTGCACTTACAGTTGCAATCAAGAGAGCAAGACACGTAGCTCTTATCCCTTACGTTGTAGAGTAAGAAGAACGTATAAGACTCCAATTTGCGGATTTCTGCAGATTGGAGTTCTTTTTTTGTCATAATATGTACGAATTGATACAAATTAGATACATTTTCATGGTAAGATAAGAACAGTAAAATAAAGGATACTGTGAGGAGATTGTGGTGAGAAAGATAAGAAAAAGACGAATGGCAGCCGTGATGGTACTCTGTGTGGGACTGCTCAGCGGATGTGCCGGCAAAACCCAGACGGATGATCTTGTGATCACGATACCGGAATATGAGAAAATTACATACACAACCGAGCCAGTCGTGCATGGAGACATTGCGCCGGTGCTCGATCTGCGATTGAAATCAGAACAGTTTGAACGGAAAGAATACTATCCTGATCATGATGAGATGGAGGTTGATCAGGTATTTGTCCATGTTGGAGATGTCGTGCAAAATGGAGACACACTTGTCACCTTCTCTTCGGAGGATATAACGGAGGAACGAAGACAGTATGAAAACCGTGTGGAAGAGGATGCGCTTCTGATCGACCATTATACGAAGCTGGATGCAATTAATCAGACAGATGAACACCAGGAGAGTATCGAGCAGTTAAAGAAAGACCAGGAGATTGCAGGACTGTACATCAAAGATCTGGACGCAAGACTGGAAGCTTATACGATTAAGGCAGAGGGAAGCGGCATTGTGAGTAGCCTGTCGGATATGCTTGATTATGGAACCGTGTATGCCGGAGATGCAGTTGTAACGATCCTGTATGGCTCGGACAATTATACTACGACGACAGAGGATGATTATGCGTTTGAGGTAGGACAGACATTTACGGCAACTTTTGGCGTTGGAAGCTATGAGGTCAGATTGACAGCGATTGATGTGCTGGCGTCGGATACGGATGCCGGGATGAAACGGCAGCTTACATTTACATTGGTTGACTCAGCGAAACGGCCAAGCTCGGATTCACTGAATCTGGAGATCGAGAAAAATGTGCTCAAGAATGTCCTGTATGTACCGGAGGATGCAATCGTGTATGTGGGAAATGACAATTACGTCTATGTGCTGGATGAAGACGGATTCCGACATGGCGTACAGGTGCAGACTGGGGCAACGATTGATGGCTATACAGTGATTGAAGATGGTTTAAAAGAGGGCGACAAGGTGGTGATTGCAAAATGAGAATCGGACAGAAACTAAAACGACAGCTGGGATTTTTGATGAGTGTACTCTGCGCGGTCTCTCTGGTTGCCTGTGGAACGAAATATGCAGATGCGCCAGCTTTGCTGGAACCGGTATCTGGAACGGAATCGTACCGGGAAGTATCTGTGGGAGATGTAGGCGATCTGAAAATCGCATATGGATCGATCGTGCCAACAGAACATGCGGTGTTCTGGACGACACAGGTCAGCGTGGCAGAAGTCCTTGTCGACGTAGGAGATTATGTGGAAGCTGGACAGGTGGTAGCTACTGCGGATCTGGAAGCGGCACAAAAGGCAAAACAGGATCTGGAAGAAGCCCGGAGTCTGCTCGTGCAAAAACGTGAGCTGGAGGTGCAGAAACAACAGCTCACGATACAGAAGCTGAATCTGAAACAGGCGGGAGAAAATCAACTGGGAGATTCTGACAGTGCTGCGAAAACAGGAAAAGAGATCGAGACGGAACAGGAAAATGCCAATTATGATGAACTGCTTTACAAGCACCAGCTTGCCGATTACGATGATCAGATTCAGAAGCAGCAGGAGATCATTGAAGATGGAACCCTCAAGGCAACTGCAAGCGGGTATGTTTCTTATGTGCGTCAGTTTACATATGGCAATCAGGTTACAAGCTCAATGAATGTTATCACGATTGCAGATTATGAGGATACATATATTCAGATACAGAATACAACGATCAAAGACAAGCTTCTGGAGAAATACGACCGTTATTATACGATACAGGATGGCGCGAAAATTTCGCTTCGGGAGTATGCCTATACAACACAGGAGCGTCTGACAGCCGAAAATCAGCAGAAATATCCGGCACTTCGAATGCAGTATGAGGATGCTCAAAAGAGCGCGCCAGTCGGTTCTGTAATCGCCGTTTATCTCGTCAGAGACCGCGTGGAAGATGTCCTGTATGTCGGAAACGATTCTATCTATGAGGACGATCAGGGATCATTTGTCTATGTAAAAAATGGGGAGCAGCGCGAACAGCGCTACATTGAGACAGGAGTCAGTGACACGGTAAATACAGAGGTGATATCCGGGCTTTCTGAGGGAGAAAAAGTGTATTATACATCAGAGGCTGCATGGCCGGATGCATATGAGGAATATACGGTAAGTGCTCCAACGAATTATGATTCGATGTTTTATACAAACCGCTATGCGATTGCAGATACGATGCGGATCAATTACACATCTCCATATGAAGGTACAATTCAGGAAATCTGTGTATCCAATGGAGATTATGTGCAAAAGGGCGATGTGTTACTCAAGGTTCGAACGAATGAAGGCAGCGCGAAGCTGGCGGAGATGCGGTCAGGAATTGAGGATATGAAAGAAAATCGCACGAAAGCAGTGCAGGCACATGAGAATACACTTCGGTCGCTGCAACAGGAAAAGCAGGCAGCGTTGACTGCCGGACAGACACCACTTGCAACCGGTACGGATGCACAGAAAGCAACCGACGGTGATGCAGAAGAACAGGCAAATCCGAATCTTTCATCTATGCTGGATGTCGATATTCAGATTGAGAATCTGGATTTTCAGATACAGACGCTGGATTATACATACCAGCTCAAGCAGTCAGAGGAAGCATATACGGAGGCAAGCTGTAACAATGACGGAACAGGTGTTATGTCAATCTGCGCTGAGCAGGAGGGCGAGGTGTTGGATTTTTGGGGAGACACCGGAGGCAAGCTGGAGCTTGACTCGGATATTCTGGCGATTGATACGCCGGTGAAGGAGAAATTGGCATTGTATGGTGGAAACAGCAAGGTTGCGAACGGGACACCTGTATCGGTGCAGGATGAGGAAAGTGGAAAGACGATACAGGGCATCATCTGTGGCTCCAACGGAATCACGGAAGGAACAAAGGAAGAGTATTATGTCACGACGGTAGGGGATCGTGTCTATATCACGCAGAGTCTGACGGACGACAGCCGGATGTACTATGTGAAATTAGACGGGAACGCATCCGTGGAGGATATGACCGGAAGTCAGATAATTTCCTATCCGCTGATTTCTTATTCGGATGTGTACACGATTCCGGCAGATGCGCTCTACACAGCGAAGGCGAACTCAGGCAAGGAGACATCCGGCGATTTCTATTATGTGTGGAAAATCGTAGATGGAAATATCGAGAAACAATATGTGGATGCAGCAATCTGCAACAGCGCACAGGATACATCCAAATATAAAAAGGGCGATGTAGTGGCATGTATATTTAATGGTATTTCGGAGGGAGATATACTGGCGGGACCAGTTTCAGAGGAAGAGGAGTAAAAGATGATACGGTTCGTTTTACAAAAAATTAAAAACAAAAAATGGTTGACGACCTGCCTGCTTCTGGGACTTGTCTTTCTTGTGGCGGCGGTTTCCTGTCAGCCAATGTTCAAGGCAGGCTCGCTCAACAAGATGCTGCTGGACAGCTTTCATAATGCAGGTGAGGAAGCAGAGGCATATCCGACGGTGATCGGAAGAACAGGTGCTTATGTGACGGAGAAACGTCAGACAGCTGCGGCTGTGCTCGACGGTGTGAAAGGGTATCAGCAGACATGGGAGAAATATCTTGGATCCATACAGGCGTTGAATACGCAGACTATTCTGACGCTGGATGAACAGTCCGCACAGGGCGCGTATGGTGGAAAAGGAAAATATCTGAAGGTATCGTATATGCCTGATATGCTGGCACATACACAGGTGCTTGTCGGCGAGGACTACGATGCGTATGCTGGAAATCTGTATGGCTGTATGTTGTCCGAGAGTGTGATGGATGCCTGCGGCTTTACAGTCGGTGAGACATTGGAATTCCCACTTTGGACAGATGCAGACGGGGAAACGCTGAAGCTGCAGATCTGTGGTATCTTCAAGGAGGCGGACAGCACAGACACCTTCTGGTATACAGCGCCGAATACGATGGAACAGGAGATGTTTGTAAGTGAGGAAACCTTTGATGCCATCGTGAAGCAGTTTGCACCGGAAAAGATCAACTATGCGACCAATGTGCTGCTTGATTATACGAAGATCAATCAGAAGAATGTAGCAGATGTGCAATATTATATCGAGCAATTTCATAAGGAGGATGAGAGCTTTACCGATTCGTTCCTGAATCTGCTCAAGCAGTACCAGAAGGACAAGAAAACGATAGATATCACGCTCTGGGTATTGGAGCTTCCGTTGCTTGGTCTGGTGCTTGCATTTATCTATATGGTGACTGGACAGATCATCGACACAGAACAGGGCGAGATCGCCATGATGCGGAGCCGGGGATACCGCCGCAGCCAGATTGTAGCGCTCTATGCGTTGCAGGCGTGTATTCTCTGTCTGGTGGCAATGCTGATTGGAACGCCACTTGGATATGGACTTTGTAAGCTGGCTGCATCGACCACAGATTTCCTGACATTCCATGCCGGGAATCTCTCGATGTATCATTTTACACCAGTGATGCTTGTCTATGGACTGGCGGCGTCTGCCGTTGGAATTCTGTTCATCCTGATTCCGGTCGTGATTCATTCCGGGGTATCGATTGTACAGCAAAAATCTGATCAGAAGATCAACAAGAAGATGTTCTGGGAAAAATATTTTCTGGATATCGTGTTGCTTGGCGTTTCAATCTATCTGCTTCACAATTTCAATCAGGAGATTGATAAGATCCGTGCACGGGCACTGCTTGGGGCGAAGATGGATCCGTTGATCTTCTTGGATTCTGTATTGTTTATCGTGGCGATGGGACTTGTTGTGCTGCGGTTGCTGCATTATCTTGTGCAGCTTGTCTATCATATCGGCAGAAAAAAGTGGCGTCCGGCAGTGTACGCGTCGTTCTTGCAGATCACGCGGAACTTCCGCAAGCAGGGATTTATCTCGGTATTTTTGATTCTGACCGTGGCAATGGGACTGTTCAATGCCAATGCGGCGCGCACGATCAACCAGAACTATGAAAACCGGATCCGCTATGCAGATGGAGCCGATATCCGTTTGCAGGAGACATGGAAGATGCAGGCATTTTATGTGTCTGCCAATGATATCGACTATAACTATGTGGAGCCAGATCCGGTCAAATATGACGAGCCGGTCAAGCAGGGACTTTGCACGAGCATGGCAAAGGTAATCCGAACCAACAATATATCGGTGAGCCGGGGAAAAACGAAGATTGCTAACTGTGAGTTCATGGGAATCCATACAAAAGATTTTGGTGAGACTGCGTATTTGCAGGAGGAACTAAACAGAGACGTTCATTGGTATACATATTTAAATGAACTGGCACAGCAGGAAAATGGTGTGATTCTGTCGAAGAATCTGGCAGCGGCACTGGAGGTCAAAGTGGGGGATGTTGTGGATTGTTCCAGATATGGGGATTCCGTGATGAAGAAGGAGACGGTGCGCGGTACGATCAGCGGAAAGGTTGTAGCGGTTGTAGATGCGTGGCCGGGTTTTGTACAGTATACATATGAGGATGGAGAGGAAACCGAGCATTATCTGATCGTCGCAAACTATGCGAAAACGGTGCAGAGCTTCAAGATTTCTCCATATGAGATATGGTACAAGCTGGCAGATGGCGTGGACAGTGATGCGGTACGGGCGGTGATCGATGCGGGTGGCACGAAGCTATCCTCCTATACGGCATTGGACCGGGATATAGATGCCATGAAAGAGACTGCTATGATACGGATCACGAACGGTATGTTTACGTTGAGCTTTATTATCGCGTTGATCTTGTGTATGATTGGATTTTTAATTTACTGGATCTCATCGATCCGGCAGCGGGAACTGCTCTTCGGAGTATACCGGGCAATGGGATTAAGCGAGAAGGAGGTAAACCAGATGCTTGTAAATGAGCACCTGTTTTCTACTCTGCCTTCGATTCTGGCAGGCGGTGCCTGTGGCGGTGTCGCAACCTATCTGTTCGTGAAGTTGTTCGGTGTGATCTATCTTCCACAGAAACACAACTTAAGTATTTATGTCTATCTCGACCAGATGGATGTGGTGAAGCTCGTTGCAGTGCTTCTCGTCATGATTTTGTTGTGTATTGTAATCCTGCGGCGGCTGGTACGAAGTCTGAATATCACGCAGGCACTGAAATTAGGAGAGGAGTAAGATTTCGCGATGAATATGATAGAAGCAAGAAATATTACACGGGTGTTCCCGGTTGGCGATGGCGATTTCTACGCCTTGAAGCATGTCGATATCGATATACCGGCAGGGAAACTTACGATATTGAAGGGACGTTCCGGAAGTGGAAAGACAACGCTGATGAACATTTTAAGTGCGTTGGATACAGCAACGGAGGGGGATATCAGTTTCGACGGGCAGGCGTATTCCGGGATGGAAGAGGCGCAGAAAGAACAACTGCGAAGAAAAGAAATTGGGTTTGTCTTTCAGGCGGTTGCCCTGATTCCGATTATGAATTCCTATGAGAATGTGGATTTTGCAATGCGGCTCGCAGAACCGGGGCTAACCGCGAAGGAAATCGACGAACGGATCAGGGAGACGCTTGCGTTAGTCGGTATGGAAGAACGGATGCGGCACATGCCGGGACAGATGTCCGGAGGAGAACAGCAGCGTGTGGCAATCGCACGGGCAGTGGCACACCGGCCAAAGGTCGTATTTGCAGATGAGCCGACGGGAGCGCTTGATACAGAATCCGGACTTCGTGTGATGCAGCTGTTCCGGAATCTGATTGAGAAGGAAGACGTGACGATTGTCATGACGACGCATGATCCGAATCTGATGGAGCTTGGAGATGTCGTCTATGAGTTGGAGGATGGTGAGATTATTGACAGACAGATACGAGAATGATACATTGGATGATATGGAAAATGACATGGTAGAAGAGGAAAATTTGGCAGAAAAGTCCCCTTTGATCGTCTGCGATTCTCTCGTAAAAATCTATAAGACGAAAGAGGTTGAGGTGCTTGCGCTGCAGGGACTTGACCTGACGGTCAACCGCGGGGAGCTGATGGCAATCATCGGGAAGAGTGGAAGCGGAAAAAGTACGCTTATGAATATCGTTGGAGGTCTGGAAGTGCCATCCGCCGGACGGATCATCGTGGATGGGCAGAATCTGGCGGAATTTACAGAGCGTCAGATGGTGCAGTACCGGAAGAAACAGATCGGGTTTGTATGGCAGAAGAGCGGACGGAATCTGTTTCCGTATCTGACTTCGCTGGAAAATATTGAGGCACCAATGCTTGCAATTCATAAAAGCGCGAAGAAACGGCGGGAGAAGGCAGAGGAATTGCTGGCGTTAGTTGGCATGGAGCATAAACGGGATTCTTACCCGGCACAGATGTCTGGTGGAGAACAGCAGAGAGTGGCAATCGCAGTCGCGCTTGCAAACGAGCCGGAAATCCTGCTCGCCGATGAGCCGACCGGGGCGGTTGATACAAAGACCTCTTCGAACATTCAGGATCTGTTCCGGAAGTTAAACCGGGAGCTTGGACTTACGATCATCATAGTCACGCATGATATGAAACTTGCACATAAGGTAGACCGTGTTGTCATGATTTCAGATGGCAAGATCAGTACAGAGAAGATCCTGAAACAGCATTACCGGGATATGCTGGATCAGTTGGAATCGCCGGATATGACGGATGAGACACATGAGGAATATTCCGTGCTGGATAAGGCACATCGTGTGCAGCTGAGCGATGATATGCTTGCGGCAGCAGGCATTGATACGAACAAGGTCAAGGTGCGCATCGAGGATGGACGCGTCGTGATCGAGGCGGAGGAAAAGAAAGAATGATTAAGATACTGGTAGTGGAGGATGAACGCGCGATTTCGGATCTCATTCGGATGAATCTGGAGGATGCCGGATATGCCTGCACCTGTGCATATGATGGTATGGCGGCAGCGGATCAGATAGAGACACAGACGTTTGATCTGGTTTTACTGGATATCATGCTGCCGAAGGTAAATGGATATGAACTGTTAGAATATATCAAGCCGACGGGAACGCCGGTGATCTTCCTGACGGCAAAGGCAGGACTGGACGACCGTGTCAAAGGATTAAATCTTGGTGCCGAGGATTATATCGTGAAGCCATTTGAGATCGTGGAGCTGATCGCACGTGTACAGGTTGTGTTACGGCGGTTTCATAAGGATGCGACAAAGCTTGTGTATGGCGATCTTGTCATCAATACGGATAATCGCACGGTGCTGCGGGACTGTGTACCAGTCGAACTGACACCAAAAGAATTTATGCTGCTGGAGATATTTGTGCGCAACAGAAATATTACCCTGTTTCGGGACAAAATCTACGAGCTTGTCTGGGAAAATGACAGCTACGGTGATACGCGTACCCTCGATCTGCATGTACAGCGTCTCCGTAAAAAGCTTGGTCTGACTGACAAGCTGAGGACGATTTACAAGGTTGGATACCGGCTGGGAGATTAAAGGAATAGAGAAGATTCGTGAAGTTTCGTTATAAAGTTGTAATTATCAATATCATATTATTATCGCTTGGAATTGGAACCGTCGGATTCTTTATGATCCGTCGGAATTTCCAGCTTGCGCTCGATGCACAGATCAAAACCTCGATCGAGGAAAACAATCTGCTGCAATCGACGATCGAGTATCGTTTGCTCGATACGATCAATTCTTCCCCGTCAAATCTTGTGTATCAGATGAAGAATTTAAGTGCCGATGTCGTAGGTAAAATGGGCGGAAACAACAAAGGTGTCTATGTGTTCTACGATAGTGCGGAGGTTGTGCATTCTGCGGCAGACGACAATAAACTTTCCTGCCCGGAGGAGCTGTGGAGTACCGCAGTGATTGGGCAGAAGCAGTACATGATCACGAAGGAAGCCGGGCGGTATTATCTGTTTTCCTGTTCAACAAGTCTGGTTCAGGACAAAATGATGAATATTATCAATGCGCGGGATATCTCCGAGACATATCAGCTGGTGGAGAATGAACGGCGGTATTTTGTCCTGCTTTTAGGTATTGTCGTGCTTTGCTGTACGGTGGCAGTGTTTGTGATTACCTATCTTCTGACGAAGCCTTTGGAGACGCTGAACCGGGCGTCGAAGAAGTTTGGAGAGGGCGATTACGAGAGCCGCGTGCATCTGCGCAGTCACGATGAAGTAGGTACACTGGCACAAACCTACAACCAGATGGCGGATGCAGTGTGTGAGCATATGGATGAACTGCAGGGAATGGTGACACGACAGGAACAGTTCGTGGCAGATTTCACGCATGAGGTCAAAACGCCGATGACAACGATCATCGGGTATGCGGACATGCTGCGTTCCAAGGAGATGAAAAGGGAGAATCAGGTGCTTGCGGCATCGTATATTTTCCATGAAGGAAAACGTCTTGAGGCAATGTCGATGAAGCTGTTTGATTTTATTTACACGAAACACAGGAAGATTGAGTTTCAACCGATCTCGGTTGTGAACTTCATGCAGGAGGTTACGGAGAGTGTGACGCCGATCCTGGCGCAGAAGAACCAGACGCTTGTCTGTACGACGGTGGAAGCGAGGATCGAGGGAGACAGCAATCTTTTGAAATCCGCATTTGTCAATATTATAGACAACGCCAGAAAGGCGTCAGAGCAAGGAAGTGAGATTCGGTTCTTTGCGAAGCAGACGGACGATGGCGTGCAGATTGGCGTGCAGGATTTTGGTGTTGGTATCAGTGAAGAACATTTACAAAGAATCTTCGATGAGTTTTATATGGTAGATAAATCGCGTTCACGGAAAGAGGGCGGTGCGGGACTTGGACTTTCGCTTGCGGCATCCATTGTGGAAAGCCATGGGGAGAAGCTGGAGATTGAAAGTACAGTTGGAGAAGGCACAACAATGTGGGTGGTATTTCATGAAAAAAATCTTACAGAACAATAAAATACGCGTCGGACTGTTATTTGTCTGTTGTGCGCTGATCGTCGTGCTAAGCATCGTAGCACCGAAATATCTGCTTGCACGGACGCTTACGGAACAGACGAATCACGTCGAGGTGGCACCGGAGGAATATTATCTGGAAGCGGGAACGATGATGTCACGCAATACATCCTCAAATCTCTCGGCTGTCGATCGGATCAAGCTGATCTCCGGCACATGGGACAGTAACATGACAAAATGCGATATCACAGAGGGCTTTCTGGATGAAGTCGAAGCGGTGGAACTTGCGAAGAAGCAGTTGGATGTCTATTACAAGCAGGGTGTGTATCCGTATTCCGTTCAGATCCAGTATGACAATCTGTATTCATATTCGTCAGAACTTTACTGCTACACGGACACCAGCTTTGATACCTATGCGGCGTATCTCTGGAAGATCACATTTACGAAGTATGATAACAGCGTGGAGAATATCGTTTATATGACAGAGAGTGGGACAATCCTGCTTGCATGGACAAACAACACGAAGTTTGCGCAGACAACAACACTTCTGGACTTCTATGAAAATGTGCAGATACGGGATGTCCTTGGGGAAAATAAGCTGTACACGGCGAGTGCAATGAAGTATATGCCAGTTGCGTCTGTGACGATTCCTTACCCGGACGCAGAGGAGATAAAAGAAATTAAAAATGGAGCATTGATTACACTCCGGGTATCTGGCGACTTAGAGAACCTACAGGCATTGCAATATACGACGGAGCATGGACAGGGAATCGTCCTGATGCCATTACAGAACAACAAATGATATATTTTCTCATATATAATTCTTGATTTTCAAAATAAGTTCCTGTATGATGCATATAGTTAGCTTAGACTAACTTATATGCATCAAGGTGAGGAAACGATATGCCAATACAGGAACTGGTTCAAATCAAACAATCAAACGATCTCGAAAAAAACACAGCCGTGATGATGGCGGTCAATTGTGCACCGGTGATCAAGGGAAGCAAGGCTTCGAATCTGATCACAGTGACAATGCAGGAGTTTTACATGATCCGGAAGCTTGTGCGTGGAACCGGGATTTCTTATCATCTTCTAAAAATCAAAGCGAATAAATTCATGTTATTTTTGTATCGGAGAGAAGCACTCAAACGCTACATTCTATCTGAGAAGGTACAGAAATTTCTGCGTGGTTATGGCTATCCGGCAGATGATTTTTCTGCGATGCTGCATAGACTGTTTTCGCGTGTGGAACAGTATAGCAGAGGAGAGATTGCATATCCACATGAGATGGGAGCTTTCCTGGAGTATCCGATCGAGGACATATTAGGATTTATGGAGAATGATGGAGAGAATTTTTCCTTTTACGGATATTGGAAGGTTTATCACAATGAGCAGGAGATGACACAGTTGTTTCAGCGTTTTGATGAGGAACGGGAGCGTGTGCTGCAGGAGATTCTGGAGGGCAAGACAATCCGGGAGATCGCAGTCTGAGCTGTGACTTGCAAAACGCCAAATATATAACAAAAAGAAAGGGATAAGTTATGAGCAAAGTAAGTATTGTATATTGGAGCGGAACAGGAAATACAGCCATGATGGCAGGCAGTATCGCAGACGGTGTAGCAGCCGCAGGCGGTGAGGCAGAGCTGATCACGGTAGATGAGGCAAGTGTTGATGCATTAAAGGATGCATCTGTGATTGCACTTGGCTGCCCATCTATGGGTGCAGAGCAGCTCGAAGAGACACAGATGGAGCCATTTATGTGTGAGCTTGATGGCGTGATCGCTGGAAAGCAGATTGCACTGTTTGGCTCTTACGGCTGGGGAAATCAAGAGTGGATGCGTGACTGGGAGGATCGTATCGTTGCAGATGGCGCAACTGTTGTAAATGGCGAGGGTATCGCAGTAAACGGAACACCTGGTCCGGACGCAGAAGATGAACTGAAGGCACTTGGTCAGACACTCGCAAGTCTGTAATAATTGCGATTATTTAATATTTATCTGGAATAGATACAAATTTGATACATTCCTATGCTACACTGAAACCATCAAATCAGAAGGGGGAGGAATCCGAGATGAAACGATGGATAAAAGTGCTATGCATAGGAATGTTTTTTTCGCTATTGACAGGATGCGGAAAAGGCAGAGGTGATGTTGCCTCAGATTATCAGAAAAATGCTGAGGGAGGTACATTTGAGGCGGGAGAGCCATCGAATATCAGCTATCAGGTTGCCGGAAATAACAATGTGACATTTACGGTCGATGCCGATGTGACAGGAGGCGAGCGGCTCTCCGGCAGCCGATGCTATGGAGTAAAAACACAGGTGTTTGATGATTCCTATGTGGAATCTAAGGTATATCCGGTGTTTGATGCGGGAACGGCACAGTCAGTAAAACCATATATGGTATGTACGGATCAGGAGATGGATGACCGAAGAGATGCTCTTTGGGCAGAGATAGATAAGGTGTATGAACAATCGGCATCCCAGACGGATGCCGTCTCTGAGATCTGGAAGGATGGATTTTTTGCAGATATGAGTGAGTTGAATTGCAGTATGGACACGAAGGGACAGGCGACGCATACAATTTTGACAGGGGAAGAAAAAGTGGATCCGAGGATACCGGTTACAGCAACCAACCAGAAAACGTATAGCTATGTCAGTATTGTCCTTACTCTGGCATGCGGAAAATTCCGTTTCAACGATCTCGATCTTGGAGAAATCGGTGGTCTGCCGTATGTATATGAAACGTATTATCAGGAGGCTTCAGACAGTGTAGAAAATGTAAACTGGGTTACCTTATATATGCGGTACGACAGATATCGGAAGCAGATTCTTGCGCGGCCGAGGGAGGACGGGGATGAAATCCCGGATCTGGGTGAGGCGGATGCACAGGCGGTGGCAGATGCATTTTTACAGAAGCTTGGATATGGAGACTTTGTATGTTGTGGAACGGAGATTGGTGCTTACAGGGAAAGGGACGAAGACCCTGATACGATGAGTGCCAATTTGATTGATCACTGGTATTGCTTTTCCTATAGCCGGAAGGTGGATGGGATTTCTGCAGCGGTTACAGCAGGTGTCAATGATTTACGGTTTGGCGTATCGGGGGAGCTGACAGCTCCGCAGGAGACCATCGATATTACGGTGGATGTACAGGGCGTTGCGACTGTGAAGGTACAGACAAATCAATATGAATTAGAGGAAGAAGGAACCGGTATTACGTCCTATCTTACCTTTGAGCAGGTGGATGCAGCCGCTCAGAAATACATGAGTGAATATAAACAACCGGATTATATCACGAAGAATGTAGCACAGGCAGTCACTGTAACACATGTAAAGCTAAATTATGCTTATGTGCGTTATACAGATGGAAACTACAATATGATTCCAATGTGGGCGTATTATGGATATCAGTATGAGCGAAATCCATATCAAGAAGGATATCACGGGGGCAATGCTTCACCGCGGGAATGTTTCCTGTTTGGAGTCAGTGCGGTGGATGGACAGATTATCGAGGGCGTGTATTCCAAAGTTGTAACAAATCCGTTTGATTTATAGAGGAGAGGACAGTATCATGAGACGATGGAATAAAATGATTATATTAGGGTTAACCTGTCTGACGCTTGCCGGATGTGGAAAAGACCGGGGCGATGAGCTGGCGAAGGACTACCAGAGGAACGACGAGCTGGCGGGTGATACATCTGCAGATGCAGATATTACAGGACATCTGACCTATGAGCTTATCAGTGATTCCGGAATCACATTCACGGTGGATGCCGATGTGACAGGCGGTGGAAAGCTTGCAGAAAGTCACTGCTATGGGGCAAAACCTGTGGAAGTGGATGAGGCATATCTAAAGGAGCATGTCTATACAATATTTGACGAGGGGACTTTGCAGCAGGTCAAACCGTATGAGGTGTGCAGTCAGCAGGAGCTTGCAAACAGACAGAATCAATTACTTCAGAAACAGCAGGAATTACAGTTACAGACAGATACGGAGAACAGTTCCGTTCATGCAATATGGGAAAATGGTATTCAGTCGGATTTGGAAACGGAGGACTGGCTTGCAGATCAACGGGATGAGTCAATGGTCACAGAGGAAACCGGAAAGGCTATTTATACATATGAGATTGCAGATGGATTAACGACGAGTCTTGCCCGCGTGGATGGTGAAATCGATGAGATCCCGTATGTATATACATGTGCATATTATGACTCGAATGCATATCCTTATTCCCGTATGCGTTACATGAGGTATGATATGTATTCGTATGAAGCGAAAATTACGGTGCGGCCGAAAACAGAGGAAGATGCTGTGGAGGGGCTGGATATAAGAGAGGCGGAGGCAAAGGCCGATGCGTTTCTTGCAAAACTTGGATATGACGATTTCACATGCTTTGAAACCGGTATTGGAGCAAAACTCGTTGCAAATGAGGATACCGCAGCAATGAATCCGAGTACGTTGAACGATTGTGCGTACTGCTTTAGCTACACTCGTACGAGGGATGGAATTCCGGTAGCTGGGACACCCGGTGCATATAATTTTACATTTGGAATCGCCGATCAACTGCCGGCTTCGGAAGAGGTGATCACGGTTGCGGTAGATGTTGACGGCGTGGCTGTGGCAGATATACAGTCAGCACCATATGACGTGGAAGAGACAGGAACCGGAATTGAAAGTGCTCTTACCCTGGAACAGGTGGATGCAGCGGCGCAGAACTATATGCAGAAATTTGAAAAGACGAATGCCTATGCAGATGTCCATAAGATAATGATAGACCGGGTGGAGCTAAATTATGTCTATGTGTGTTATACGGATGGAAAATGTAATGTGATTCCGATATGGGCGTATTATGGATCTACGAGAGAAGGGGGAAAAGAGCGATATCTGTTTGGAGTCAGTGCCGTGGACGGTCAGATCGTGGAAGGGCAGTATATGTATTATTTAGATCTTACATTCACAGTATAATGAAGGCGGCTGTTTATTTATTTGACGGATAAATAGATGATATCGAGATTCTATCGGAGAGTGCGTTGCACTCTCCTTTTTTTTATGGTAAAATTTCAGTGGTTTAGTTTGGAAAAACGAGTAAAATAAAAAATAAACGAAAAAAAGATGGAAGGTGAGCATATGAGACTTCATTTTACGAAGATGGAAGGACTTGGCAATGACTATGTCTATGTCAACTGCTTCAAGGAAAAAGTAGAACATCCATCGGAACTTGCAGTGCGGGTATCAGACCGGCATTTCGGAATTGGCTCAGATGGACTGATCCTGATCAAGCCGTCGGAGGTGGCGGATTTCAAGATGGATATGTACAATGCGGACGGCACACAGAGTGAGATGTGTGGAAATGGCATCCGCTGTGTCGGAAAGTATGTGTATGATTATGGACTGACCGACAAGACATCTGTGTCAATCGAGACACTGGCAGGAATCAAATATCTGGAGTTTACACTTGGCGATGAGGAAAAGAACGGTCGCAAGACGGTAAAGCTTGTGCGGGTAAATATGGGCGCTCCGATTCTTACCCCGGAGGATGTTCCGGTGAAGCTTCCAGATGCGGGTGATCTCGTGAAAGATTATCCGATTACGGTAGATGGAAAAGAATATCGCATTACTTGCGTATCCATGGGTAACCCACATTGTGTGAGCTTCGTGGACGACGTTGAGAACTTTCCATTGGAGGAAGTAGGACCGCTGTTTGAGAACAATCCGATCTTCCCGAACCGTGTCAATGCAGAGTTTGTCGAGTTAGTCAGTCCGACGTATGCGAAGATGCGTGTGTGGGAACGTGGAACCGGAGAGACACTTGCCTGTGGAACCGGCACCTGTGCAACTGCCGTTGCCTGCATCTTAAATGGCAAGACAGAAGATGAAGTGACAGTGAAGCTGCTTGGCGGCGAGCTTATCATCCGCTGGGACCGCGACGCGAACATCATCTACATGACAGGCCCTGCCAAGGTCGTATTCGACGGAGAAATTGAAGTATAGCCAAGGCAGAAGGTTACAAAACATTCGTAGTAAATCATATTATGATTGTATAGCATTTGTAAACACAGCTGCGAACGATTACAGGGTAAATCAGGTTGTTTCAACATGTCAATTTTAATGCAGACCATTGAAGCACGCTGGTACTTAATGAACGTCAAACTTGTATGACGTGAATTTAGTACCATTGCGTGATGAAGTGAGCGGGAGCGTGTCTGCATGGAATTGCACATGTTGGAACAACTGAGAATCAGCTAGAAACGTTCGCAGCGTCACAATAGACATTTAGGAGGAAAAAGACATGTTTAAAGTAAACGACAACTATTTGAAACTTCCGGGAAGTTACCTCTTCTCAACCATCGGCAAGAAAGTACGTGCGTATCAGGAGGCAAATCCTGACAAGGAGATCATCCGTCTTGGTATCGGTGATGTAACCCAGCCACTCGCACCGGCAATCATCGACCGTCTGCATGAGGCAGTATCCGAGATGGGCGTGCAGGAGACATTTAAAGGCTATGCACCTGACCTTGGTTATGAGTTTTTACGTAGTGCGATCGTAAAGAACGATTACAATGCACGCGGTGTTGACATCGCAATCGACGAAGTATTTGTCAGTGACGGTGCAAAATGTGATTCCGGAAATATTCAGGAGATCTTTTCCCTTGACAATAAGATCGCTGTCTGCGATCCTGTATATCCGGTTTATGTAGATTCAAATGTTATGGCAGGAAGAACCGGAACGTATGATGCAACAACCGGTCTTTGGAGCGATGTGATCTACATGCCATGTAAGGAAGAAAATGGATTCGCACCAGAACTTCCAGAGGAGACACCGGATATCATCTATCTGTGTTTCCCGAACAACCCGACCGGTGCAACGATCACGAAGGATCAGTTGCAGAAATGGGTAGATTACGCAAACGAAAAGCATGCAGTGATCATCTACGATGCTGCATATGAGGCATATATCAGTGAGCCGGATGTACCACATACCATCTATGAGTGTGACGGTGCAAAGACTTGTGCAATCGAGCTTCGAAGCTTCTCGAAGAATGCCGGATTTACCGGAACAAGACTTGGATTTACAGTGATTCCAAAGGAGTTAAAATCCGCAGATGGTGTTGCCCTGAATCCACTTTGGGCAAGACGCCATGGAACAAAATACAACGGTGCTCCGTATATTGTGCAGGCAGCCGGTGAAGCTGTGTATTCTGAGGCAGGAAAGAAGCAGACTGGCGAGCAGATCGCATACTATATGAAGAATGCAAAGTATATCTTTGATGGATTGAAGAGTGCCGGATATTCGGTATCCGGTGGTGTGAACGCACCATATATCTGGCTGAAGACACCGGATGGCATGAGCTCATGGGAGTTCTTTGATTATCTGTTAGAGAAGGCAAATGTCGTTGGTACACCGGGTTCTGGATTCGGACCAAGCGGCGAAGGATATTTCCGTCTGACTGCATTTGGAACCTATGAGAATACAGTCAAGGCAATTGACCGGATGAAGGCGCTGTAACAGGTTGTTGGTATGACAGAGAATGTTTATAAGCTTGTTATGTTAGGGTTTGTAACTGGATCGTGGCTGTTTTTAAGCTCCATGTTCCTGCTGAAACGGAAACCGAGATCGTTTCTGTTTCATGCAGGCATATGGGCTGTGTTGATGGTATATTTTATACTGTATGAGTTTTTGATGAGTTATCACGGTGAGGTAGCGTGGTTTCCGGCAGGACTCGTGGAGATTGCAGTCATGATGACGGTTGTTGCCGTGAATAACGAGGGGGATCTATGGAGAAACTTCTGCATCGTTGTGTTACAACAGGGTGTTGGAAGTCTGTTTTTTACAATGGCGGCGCTGCCATTTCCGAAGCTGCAGGAGTACCAGCTGAGTATTATCGGATTCCAGCCACTTCCAATATCTGTTACGAACTTTTTGATTTTGGGGTTGATGAATGTGTGCTGTGTCATTGCAACACTTATTCTGAAATTCATTTTCCGGAAGGAATATACCGGGGATGGACGTCTGTACCGGAATATCATGATCGGGTATATTCTGATCGCGTACGTATCCCTTGCTTCGCGCTGGAAGCTGATTGATCGGATACGACAGGGCGATGTGGAAATCAGTAATTTTGTTGTTTTGTATGTGGTGTGGATCATAGGAATTGTGATTTTATGCAATTATGTTCCGTATGTCTATAACCGGTCAGAAGCCAGATGGCAGAAAAAAGAACAGCAGATGCTGGCACAGATGCTGGCAGAGAGTGAACGCCACTATGAGCGGCTGGTAGAAGCACCGTTTGTCTATGGACAGACACTGAGTGGAAATGTGACGCTGGATGCAGTGGTGGCAGATTATACGAAGCGTGCGCAGGAACGAACGCTTTTGTTTGATGCTGTCGTAGAGCCGGTACATATATCGGATATGGCAGAGCTGGATGTGACGGTAATCGCCGATGCGATGTTAGAAACGGCATTTACACATGTCTCGACAGGTGCTGATGCGTTTGTACAGTTTACCGTGCGACAGAGAAAGGGCAGTTTGTTTCTGGATGTCGATTATATGACAGGAAAACGAATCCTGCGCAAGAAGGAACAGACGCTTGCAGAAGCCCTGATCAGAAAATATGAGGGCAGTAAACAGATCAGAAGAAAAGGAAAAGAACGGCAGATTTGTGTGCTGCTTCCAAATCAGGTACAGAAGGAAGAAACAAAGGGATAAATTGTGGGGGTACTATGGTAGAAGAATTATTTTCTGTGTTGGCACTGGGGCTAGAGATTTCCGTGTGGTTGTTTATAACGTGCATGGTTTTGATTAAGCGGAGACGGCGGAGCATATGGATGCGTCTGCTGTCTCTGTTTATGATTGTCGGGTATTTTGAAATCTACGAAGTTTTGATGTTTTATCATGGAGAGAAGCTTTGGCTTTATAGCGGACTGACGGAAATCCTGATGCTGGCATTGTTAATTGTAATCAATAACGAAGGATGCTTCTGGCGCAATTACTGTATCTTGATTTTGGAACAGGGCATGACCAGTCTGTTATTTTCCATTTTCGGTTACGCATCTCCAGATTTGAATGAAGATCTGACAAAATTAGTAAGCTTTACACCGGTTGCACCGGTTCGGGCATGCATTCTGGTGTTTGGAGTGATGTCACTGGCATTTATTCTCTCAGCACTCTTCTTAAAGAAAATGTTCAAGCAGGAGTATGAGGGAAGCGGGTATATCTACAAACGGATTGTATTTGGCTACACGTTTATCTCGTATGTGTCTCTGGCATCCCGCTGGAAGCTGATCGATCAGTTGCGGAAAAATACAATTGCAGGGTACGAGGTACTGGCACTGGGTATCGTGTGGGTTGTATCTTTGATTATGGTTTGTAATTATGTGCCATATGTGTATAATAAACTTGATATCGTATGGCGAAAACGGGAGCAGGAAACGCTGCAAAAATTACAGGCGGAAAGTCAGATGCATTATGCAGCACTTGCAAAACAGCCATTTGTCTATGGACAGAACCTGAGTGGAAATGTTACACTAGATGCAGTCGTGGCGGATTATGCGAAGCGTGCACAGGCACTTGCGGATGCACTGATCGGCAAATATGATGGTAGTAAACAACTGCGGAAAAAGGGAAGAGAACGGCAGATCTGTGTGTTGCTTCCACAGTCTACGGTTCGCCGCTGAAAGAGAAATACGAAGGAACGGAACGATTATAACGATGAAGATTATTATATGTGATGATGAACGAATGGATGCCGAGCGCGCGAAAACAATATTACTTTCCTGCAAAGGTGTTCAGGAGGAAGACATTACGATTCTTACACCACAGGAGATGCATCTGGGACTGGGGGTGCAGGATATAAAATGTGATATTGCGATTATGGATATCGAGTATGAAAACCGGCAGTTCAACGGGATTACATTAAGCAAAGAGTTAAATAAAAAGCTGCCGCTGTGCCAGATCATCTATCTGACATGGGTATTGGAATTTGCACCGGAAGTGTATGATACGATCCACTGCTATTTTGTGTTAAAGCAAAACGAGGAGAAGATGTTGCCGCGTGCGATGGAAAAGGCGATACAGATTTATTGTGATCAGGAAGACCATGAAATTATTGAACTTAGAAATCATGGAAAGATGATGTATATCCGGCAGGCAGATATTATATATGCCGAGAGACAGGATCGGATTGTGCAGATTCACACAGCACAGGGAACGTACCAATGTTATCAGTCATTGACGAAGATTATGAAACTTCTCGGAAGAAATTTCCTGCGCTGTCATGGCGGATATGTTGTGAATTATAATTATATTGATACTGTGATGCGGGAAAGCGTGATTTTGTCAAATGGTACGGAGATTCCGATTGGACGGACATACCGGACATCATTTCATGAACAGTACATGCGTATGGTAGAACAGCATGTGTAATACAGATACAGGGAGAAATGCAAATGGAAAAAGCAGTGGGGATTGGACTGCTTGCCTTGCTGGTTGTGGGCGTTGCCTTTGTGCAGGTGCATTATTACCGGGAGCGGCAGCGGGCAAAGGCAGAGTGTGAACGGCTGGAGCAGAGCATCGGACAGATGCAGAAGCAATATGCCAATGTGGCAAAACAGAACCAGTCATATCGCCAGATGAATCATGAATTAAAAAAGTATCAGTGGCTTGTACAGGTTATGCGTGAGAATATGGGAACGGTCACGCATGGACAGTTGCTGGAGCTTGTATTGCAGAAGAAAATACAGGAAGCAGAGCATAAACAGATCACTTGTGATGTGCAGGGAACCTTAAATGGAAATCTGCGTATGGACGAGATGTCGCTGGTCAGCCTCGTGATGAATCTGCTGGACAATGCAATCGAAGCATGTGTGCAGACGGAGACTAGACAGATTCAGGTTGTGATCGCAGAAGATCCTGCGGCGCAGATGCTGGAATTGAAATTACAGAACTCAAAGAACAGCAGTCAGAAGCTGCATGCGAATGAAGCAGGAATGGGATATCAGACGACAAAAGAGGATCGCGGCTCGCATGGGTATGGAACACAGATCATCCAGCGGATCGTCGATGAAAATGGTGGTATGATTCGGTATGTGGATGCCGGGGATACCATGCAGATCACCTGCAGACTCTGTATGGAAGATAAAAAGCTTTTGAGCGAGGGATAACGTATGACACAGGATGAATTTAGCTGCCTCTATGAGGAGAATTCATTTACATGTATTATAAAAAAGGGGCTGGCGATGCTGGATGGTGACCGCATCCGAATCGAGCATATCGACAGCGATATGGAAGTTCTGACCATCCCGGATGAGCTTCCGGTTACGCTGTTTGATATACAGGGAAGAAGCTACACGCGCATCCTTCCAGTTTCCGAGCTTGGGAAAAAGGCGTGTTATGAGAAGAAAAATTTAAAGCAGGTGCGCCTTGGAAAAAATTTGCGCTTTCTGGATGACTATGCGTTTGCACGCTGTGAACATCTGACAGAGGTTGTGGCAGAGGGCATCGATGGATTTGCTGACCTGCGTCTTGGCAATGGCGTGTTTGATGATTGTGGAAGCCTGGAGATTTTAGCACTCGACGGTGACCGGGAAGCGAAAATTGCAAGGTTGCTTGCAGCTGTACCACGGTTCCTGAAAGCGGAGGATCTGTTGACAGGCGGCGAGATCGGGACGGACGCATGGTATGAGCGTTGGGATTTTGCCCTGCGTGCCTTTTTGAAGGAAGACGATGTTGCGGGCTACATGCAGGCAGTGCTTTTTGGCAAGCGGAAGTTCGCAGACCGGGAAGCGTACATTGCCTATGTGCAGGAGACAAAGCGCGCATTGTGCAGACTGCGGTTGGAATACGGAGAAGAATTGCAGGCATTTGCCCGGAAACAGTGTGAGGAGTATCTGGGAGAAATGCGGCAGGTATAACGGGTACGAAGAAACAATGATTTAGGAATTGTAAGATCTGGTTTTTATACAGGAAGGAAGATGGCATGTCTAAATTCACAAAGCAGGCGATCATGGATGGATTTATTGAATTGTCCAAGCAGATGCCGATCGATAAGATCACTGTAAAAAAAGTAACCGATTATATCGGAATTACACGGAATACATTTTACTATCACTATCAGGATATCTATGCACTGTTGGAGGAGATTGTTGTTACAAAGGCGAAGAAATTATTTGTCTTAGATGAGGACAATCTGGAGAACTCGTGGAAGAGTAACCTGCGTTTCATGGGACAGTATGGAAAGAAGAACGAAAACTTTATAAGAAACCTCTACCAGTCAATGGGACGGGACGCGTTTGGTGACCAGCTGTTAGAAATCAGCTATGGCTCCATTTACCGGAGCGTGCAGGCGTACGCAGAAAAAGAGATGGTGCAAAATCCGGACATCACATACAAGGAACAGGCAATCAAGGATACATCTTATATACTCGCGAAGATGCTTTCGGAAAATGCAGTTGAATGGATACGCGGGCGTGTGGAACAGGATCCGGTCGCACTGATGGAGAAAGCGATAGCCGCGGTGGACGGCGTCGGACAGGTGCTGTTGAATAATTTGAACAAGAATTATAATAATAAATAAGCAGAGAAGAATCAGGAGGGTATATACATGGCAGGATCTCATATTGCAATCCCGACAATCTTGAAGATTGGGAGCGGAACACTTGGAAACGTAGGAAAATATCTGCAGTCAAGCGGATTTAGGAAAGCGGTTGTATTCTTTGGAAATGGACTTGTGGAGATGTTCGGAAAGACGGTAATGGATTCCCTTTCCGAGGCGGATATCGAGGTGCTTTCGTATTGTGAGCTTGACACAACGGATATCAAGGATATCATCGATCTGGCATTTACAATCGACGCGAAGACACAGGTGATCTTAGGCATCGGCGGCGGCAAGGTCATTGATGCCGGAAAATATGCCGCTTATCTGCGGAAGCTTCCGTTTATCAGCATGCCGACATCGGCATCGAGTGATGGATTTTCTTCGGCAAGTGCATCACTTCTGGTAAATGGCAAGCGTACGTCTGCCAGCACGCATGGCATATGGAATCGTGGTGGATACGGATGTATTGAAGTCCGCACCGACGAAGTTCTTATATTCCGGTATCGGTGATATGGTATCGAAGATCACAGCACTGTACGACTGGATTTTTGAGGCGGAGCATGGCGTGTCCGAGGTGAATGATTTCGCGGTAATGATTGCGAAGAAGGCGGTCAACAGCTTCGTGCGGACACCATTTGAGAGTATTCAGGATAACCTCTTCCTGAAGGAGCTGGTTGATTCGCTGGCGATGAGCGGAATTGCAAATGAGATCGCAGGTGGCAGTGCGCCGACGAGCGGTAGTGAGCATCTGATCTCCCATGCGCTGGATAAGCTGCTGGAGGTGCCACAGCTCCACGGTGTGCAGGTTGGAATCGCCACCTATGTGATGGCAGTTGTACAGGATCACCGGTATGTGCGTGTCAATAAGATCTTCGAGGATACCGGATTCTGGGATTTCGTATCGACACTTGGCTTGAATCGCGCAGACTACGAGTCGGCAATCGATATGGCACCGCAGATCAAGCCGAATCGTTACACATATCTGCATGAAGCAAAGTACCGGGAGAAGGCGAAACAGGTGCTTCGCGAAGATCCGGTGATGAAGCGGGTATTTGGTGAATAAGAACAATTAAAAAAAGTTGTGCAAATTAGGCGGAATGTGTAAAAAATATACACATTCCGTTTTTTGACACTTGTAGGAACTTGGAATATATGCGAAAATAACACAGTGCTTTTCTACGCGTATACCAATGTTAATTAGATGTATGCAGGGAGAACACAACAAAATTAGAAGATAAAGTGTGAGCGAAGATGAAGATACTTTTGATTAACGGAAGCTTGCGTGGAGATTACAGCTCCTCCCTCAAAGTTGCCCATGCATTTGTCAAAGGCATGGTGGAAGAATATGGAGCGGACACGGAAGTCTGTGAGGTAGCATTGAAGGACAAAAGGATTGACCATTGTCATGGGTGCTTTGTCTGTTGGAAGACGACACCGGGGCAGTGCTGTATCCACGATGATATGGATGAGCTGCGGCAGATGGTGATGGACAGCGATATCATTGTTGAGAGCTTTCCGCTTTATTTCTTTGGACTGCCTTCAAAGCTGAAGGCATTTACGGATCGTATGATCTCCTATGTACAGGAGTATCGCGGGAATCCGGGCGATGAGGAGAATCATCGGTTCCTGCATAACATGCGGTATCCGGAGCTCGAAAAGAAGAAACTGATTTTAGTATCCACATGCGGCTATGAGGTGACAGACAACTGTTACGATGCCGTGTTTGCAGAGTTTGACCGGATCTGCGGCGAGGGAAAATACACAACGGTGCTGGCACCGCAGGGGGGTCCACTCTCAGAGCAGGGGTTTGCAGAGAAGGTGGCACGCTATCTGGAGAAATTCAAAGAGGCTGGTCACGAATATGCAAGGGAAGGCTGTTTATCGGAACGTACGTGGAACAAGCTGCAGCGACCGTTGCTTGGACACAGTACATTCGAGATGGCAATCAATATGAACTGGGACGACCCGGAGGTTGGACCTTACGGAAAGCTGGTGTAGAACGTGGAGATACTAAAGAGATTTGCAGCGAAGCTTGCCTTTGCGATCGCGAATGGCGTAATCCGTATCCTGTACCCGCCCAAGGTAACGTGGGAAGACAAAAAGGCAACGAAAGATGCGTTGAAAAAAGGCAACTGTGTTGTTTATTCCAATCACACAAGTCATGTGGATGGGTTCTATATGACACGACTGTTTGGTAAATATAGGGTACATACCTTTGTTGCGCGGGACTGGTATGATAAGAAGAAGATTAACTGGTTGTTCCGCAATCTTCCATATATCCCAATGAACCGTCAGGAGATGGATACAAGCTGGCTGTCGATGGGATTGGAGAAGATGAATGAGGGCTGCCCGATCTACATATTCCCGGAAGGACATACGAGCCATACCGGAGTGATGGATGAATTCAAGCCAGGATTTCTGATGCTTGCGAGACAGGCACAGGCGCAGGTTGTACCAGTTGTGATCGACGGCGAATTTAAGGTCTTCCATCGCATGCACATTATCGTCGGCAAGCCGGTCGAGATGGATTTAAACGAAGAAGGCAGACCATCGGTTGTCCTCAAAAAATATGCAGGCGTCTGCAGAGACAGGATCTATGAGTTGCGTGATACCTACGGTGTGAAGAAACAATCATGATATTTGGAGTGGAAACACTCTTAAAATATACCCGTTGATTCGGGGTAAAATATAAGAAAAGGAAGGATACATAGAATGAACGAAAAAGAGTTAGAAATCGCTGAGAACATTAAAGGAATGCTTTCAAAGAATCTTAGAATCCCTGAGGAAGAATTAGATTATGAAGTTCCATTGTTTGGTGATGGAATTGGACTTGATTCTGTTGATTCCCTGGAGATTATCGCTTGTATCGATTCTGCTTACGGCGTAGCTATGACAGGTGTTGCAAAGGAGCACTTCTACAACATCGAGAGCCTTACAAAGTACGTTGTAGCAAATATGTAATAGCAAGTCATACAAAGAGGGCTGTCCCGAAAGGAAACTTTGGGGCAGCCCTGTGTATTCTGAACAGGTAGATAGGAAACGCGCGAATGCGTGGTGGCATATAAAGGAGATAAAAATGGATAAGATTACAAATACACGTTGCGTTGTAACCGGACTTGGCATGATCAGCGCAATCGGAAATAACGTAGATGAGTGCTTCGCAAATGCACTGGCTGGAAAAACAGGAATTGATAAGGTAGCATCTGTTGATACAACCGACTGCTATGCAAACCTTGGTGCAGAAGTACACTGCGATACACTGGATGAGATCGATGAGGCAAAGGATGTTGACCGTGTCAGCAAGCTCTGCCTGAAGGCTTCCAAGGAAGCACTCGATGATGCAGGTCTTGTGATCGATGAGAGTAATGCCGGTCGTGTCGGTGTTGTCATGGGAAGCTGCGTCGGTGGTGTTGTCAGTGTAGAAAATTATGTAACAAAGGGTGAGCATGCAGAGGATATCAACAAGATGACGATTGCCTCGATTGCAAACCATGTAGCAAATATGGCAGGCGCAAAGGGTGTTGTCACAAACGTTGGTAATGCCTGCGCAGCAAGTACGATCAGTATTGCTTATGCGTGTGAGTTGATCCGTGCCGGTGTGGCAGATGCGTTTATCGTTGGTGGTGCCGATGCATTTGCATCTGTTCCATTTTCAGGCTTCTTAGCTCTTCATGCGCTTTCTGAGCAGGCATGTTCGCCATTTAACCACAGCAACGGTATCACACTTGGTGAAGGTTCTGGTGCGATCATCGTGGAGAGCTATGAGCATGCAAAGAAGAGAAATGCGAAGATCTACTGTGACGTGCTTTCAGCAGGAATCAGCAGTGATGCCCATCATATCACAGCACCACGTCCGGACGGACTTGGACAGATGTATGCGATTCGCGAGGCAATTGAGAAGTCAGGCATCGAGCCAAAGGATGTTGCATATGTAAATGCACACGGAACAGGAACCGCCAAGAACGACGAGGCAGAATTCCTCTCCTTACATACAATCTTTGATGAGACAAATCCAGACTTAAGCGTCAGCTCTACAAAGGCAATGGTTGGCCACTGCTTAGGTGCAGCCGGTGCGATCGAGGCAGTTTTCGCAATCAAGGCTCTGACAGAGAACAAGATTCCACCAACGATCGGATATTCTGAGGAGGATATCGAGGCGCTCGGTGAGAAGGCAGGCACATTCGATTTCATGCCGAATACAATGAAGGAAAAGGATTTGCACTATGTAATGTCTAACTCCTTTGCATTTGGCGGAAGCAATGCAAGTATCATCTTCTCGAAGGAGCCGGGCAATGTGAAGGAAACTGAGAACGATGAGAAGGTTTATATCACAGGTCTTGGTATCGTCAGCCCACTTGGAAATGGCGTTGCCAACTATATCGATAAGGTCAATGCACAGACAAAGCCGGAAGCAGCGTCTGTACATGCAAATGTTGGAAAAGAAGATTACGATAAATATGGTTTGAAGATGGCATTCTACAGAAAGCTCGACAAGTTCAGTCTGATGCAGGTCATCTCTGGTCTTGAGGCACTGCAGGAAGCAGGCATCAAGGTAACAGAGGAGAATGCAGAAGAGCTTGGTATGATCGTCGGAACCGGTGATGGCCCACTTACAACCGTATATGAGTTCCAGGAGCACATTTCTGAGAATGGAACAACAGCAGGTTCTGCCTTCAACTTCCCGAACACCGTTTACAATGCAGCAGGTGGATACCTCTCGATCAAGACAGGTATGCGTGGCTATAACGTAACAGTGACAAACGGCGCACAGTCTGGTATGAGCAGCTTGTGCTATGCATATAACGAGATCAAGCAGAACCGCGGCAAGGCAATGCTTGCAACTGGTACCGATGAGAACAGCGAGGTTATGGAGAAGCTCTATGCGAAGCTTGGCAAGGTAGCCGGAGATGTGAAGCAGGCATACGCTGGCGGTGACGGATTCGTGCTTGCCGATGGTAGTACGAGTATCGCACTCGAGAACGAGACATACGCAGCAAGCCACAATGCGAAGAAGTACGCAGAGGTATGTGGTTACGCCATGACACACGAAGGCGTTGCTTACGGTGATGTCGCAGGTACCGAAAAGGGACTGATGAACGCCATCGTAGATGCAGCCGCTATGGCAGGCATCACATTGGATCAGATTGATGCCGTTTACGGATTCGCAAATGGTGCCGACGAAGTCGACACATTGGAGCGCCATGTGTACGAAGAAATTTTCGCAGGAAAGGTTCCTGTACATCAGGTCAGAGATTATACAGGTGAAGGCAGAGCTGCAAGCTCCGCACTGTCTGTTGCACATGCTGCACTTACACTGTCCGGAGATCTTGCCACAAGACAGAATGCTTACTATGTAACAACCGAAGAGGTAACGAAGGAAGTTGTCGACACATCCGCATACAAGTATGTACTCGCAACAAGCTGTGCCATCGGTGGCAGCTATGCCGCAGTCATCTTAAAGAAAGTGGCATAGTATGGATTATAAAAAGATAATTATAGAGGCAATTGCGAACAAAAAGATAAAGTGAATTATATATTTCCAGTTTGTTTCATGAACATATACGATATGTTTGAATATTAGAAGTTCTTAATGTTCTGTAATAATATTAGCCATGTTTGAACACGATGTTCAAACAAGCCGT